>Ga0163150_10001153_pt1 | contig 46177 bp, 41 predicted proteins | sample OliLakLV19P2IB_FD_148628 | JGI IMG/M metagenome (GOLD analysis project Ga0163150, IMG submission 148628) | Freshwater microbial mat bacterial communities from Lake Vanda, McMurdo Dry Valleys, Antarctica - Oligotrophic Lake LV.19.P2.IB | ecosystem: Environmental > Aquatic > Freshwater > Lake >... | reverse complement strand
CGGTGCTGGGCGTGCTGGGCCGCGAGATGGTGGTGAAACTCTCGGCGGCGTGGGGTGGGCTGGGCAAACACAAACCCCTGGTGGACGCGACGTTGGACTGGCTCAAAGCCGCGTCGCCGAAGTTGGTCCCGCCACTGGACCGGCTGGCCATTGGAGGGGGTATGATCTGAGGAAACGGGGGCGCGCCCCCCGGAAAATCAGCGCGCTACTTCGGAGTTCGGGTTGAGTGGTGCGCTCGCGGCCAGCGTGCGGCCAGTTTGCAACTGGCCGCGCCACCAAATGGGAAAGTCATTCGCAAGTTCTGTCGTCGTGAAAATGCGCGCGCCTTGCCTGCCGGTTGCCAACCGGCCGCACGTTGCCAAGAAGGAAAATTGATTGCCGCCCGCGCGCCGCCGCTGCTTTGCTCGCGCCGGTCATGGCTTCTTTTCTCCGTTACTGGTTGCCGCTGCTGATCTGGATGGCGGTAATTTTCAGCGCGTCCGCTGATGCGCAGTCCACGCAGCGCACGTCGCGTTTTCTGGAGCCGTTCCTGCGTTGGGCCTGGCCGGAAATTTCGGCGGAGGGAATCGAGGCCGTGCGCTGGGTCGTGCGCAAGTCGGCGCATGTCCTCGAGTACGCGATCCTCGCCTGGCTCTGGTGGCGGGCCTTGCGCCGTCCGGTGCGGGGCGACGCGCGCCCGTGGTCGTGGCGCGTGGCGGGAACGGCGCTGCTGGCCGCCGTGCTCTACGCGGCGACGGACGAGTGGCATCAGTCGTTCGTGCCGAACCGCAGCGGTGCGGGGCTGGACGTGCTGATTGACACGGTGGGCGGCGTCGTGGGTCTGACCGTGGTGTGGTGGTTCCAAGGGCGCCGCCGATAGATGGCACTGCATCGAAGACCGCCGCGTCAGTGCGGGCCGCAGCGTGGGAAGTTATTTGCTTTGAAATCAGGACGTAGAATCTGCCAGTTTCCGGCTCGAATACTTCTGCACGAAATGAGTTTTATGAAAAATGATTTACGAATGTTGCTGCTGACCGTGGCGTTCACGGCTGTGCTCGGTGCCTCCTCGGTGGGCGCGGCGGACGCCGCCGCCACCGAGCCGCTCAAGCTGAACCTGCCCGCCCATACCCTCAAAGGCACGCCGGAAGACCTGCCGGTCGGCCCGAACGTCGAGCCGCCGCCGACCAAGGCTCCGCCCACGCCGCCCGTGCCCAAGGGCGTGGTAAACGTCGCCGCCGGCAAGACCGTGACCAGCAGCGTGCCGCCCTTCCTCGGCGAGTTGAACCAGATCGCCGATGGCAAGCGCGAGGCATTCGACGAGGACGCCGTGGAATTCAAGAAGGGCACGCAATGGGCGCAGGTCGATCTCGGCAAGAGCCACGAGATGCACGCCATCGCCATGTGGCATGACCACCGTTACGTGCAGGCCATGCACGACATCATTCTCCAAGTGTCCGATGACGCGGAGTTCAAGACGGGCGTGACGACGCTGTTCAACAACGACATGGACAATTCCTCCGGCCTCGGCGTGGGCACCGACCGCGAATACTTTGAACTGCACTACGGCAAAGTCGTGGCGGCCAAAGGCGTGAAGGCCCGCTACGTGCGCGGCTACAGCAAGGGCGGCAGCCTGAGCGCGCTGAACTGCTGGCAGGAAATCGAAGTGTACGCGCTGCCGGCGAAGTGAAATCATCCACCACGGAAGACACCGAAGACACGGAATGAAACGAAGCGCGGACTACCCAGTCCGCGCGTTCGTTTTTAGAGCCATGCCAGTCTCGGTCAACTTTGATTCAGCAGAGCATCGCTCGGCTCGGAGTTCCGGGAAATTTGTTTCCGTGTCTTCGGTGTCTTCCGTGGTTAAAAAATCTACGCCGTGAATCGCCGGACTGCTTTCGCTCTGCTGCTCGTGCTGGCGGTCGCGCTCGCGCTGCGCGTGCCGAAACTCGACACGCGCCCGCTGCACAACGACGAGGCGGTCAACGCCATCAAGATTGCCGAACTCTCGGAGCACGGCCGCTACCGCTACGACCCCGACGAATACCACGGGCCGACACTCCACTACGCCACGCTGCCGCTGCTGTGGTTGAGCGGTGCGCGCAGCGCGGATGATTTCAACGATGCGCGGCTGCGTCTCGCGTCGGTGGTGTGCGGAGTCGGACTGCTGATTCTGCTGCTGCTCTTCTGGGATGGTTTGGGACGGAACGCCATCCTGTGGGCCGCGCTGTTCACCGCCGTCTCGCCCGCGCTGGTTTTCTACAGCCGCTATTTCATCCACGAAATGCTGCTGGTCTTCTTCACCGCACTGACACTCGGGGCCGGATGGAGATACGCACAAACGCGGTTGGCCCGCTGGGCTTTGGTGGCAGGCATTGGTCTGGGACTGATGGTCACGACGAAAGAAACCTTCGTCCTCACTTTCGCTGCGATGGGACTGGCTGGAATCATCACGCTCTGGTGGACGTTACCCAAGGTGCAGCGCGTTCAGAGTCTGCTCGCTTTCTGGAACTGGAAACACGCCGCGCTGGCCTTGGGCACCGCGTTCGTCATCTGGCTCGCGCTGTTCAGCTCCTTCTTCACCAACTGGGCTGGGCCGCTGGATTCCATCCGCACTTACCTGCCGTGGCTCAAACGCGCGGGCGGACATTCACCGCACATCCATCCGTGGAGTTTTTATCTGGAGCGACTGGCGTGGTTTCATCCGGCGAAAAGCCCGGTGTGGAGTGAAGGAGTGATTCTCCTGCTCGCGGCGCTCGGCACGGTCGTGTCGCTGGTGAAGCAATCGCCGCTGCACCGGTTCCTCGCACTCTTCACGATTATTCTCACGGCGATCTACTCGGCCATTTCCTACAAGACGCCGTGGTGCCTGCTGAACTTTTACCTCGGCATGATTCTGCTCGCGGGCGTGGGAGCGGCGGCGCTGGTGGAATTTTTCCGGGCGCGTCCGCTGAGAATTGTTCTCACCGTCGCTCTGCTCGCCCTGACGGCGCAACTCACCTGGCAGAGTGTGCGCGCGAATTTCTTTTATGCCGCCGACCGCCGAAATCCTTACGTCTATGCGCAGACCGTGCCCGACATCCTGAACCTCGTGCAGCGCACGGAAGCCATGGCCCGCGTGGCTCCGGCGGGATTCTCCAGCGTCGTGAAAGTCATTGCGCCCGAAAGCGATTACTGGCCGCTGCCGTGGTATCTGCGCCGGTTCCAGAATCTCGGCTGGTACGAAAAACTTCCTGACGATCCGTTCGCTCCCATCATGATTGTTTCCGCGAAACTCGACGCCCGGCTCGACGATAAATCCGATCGCAAGTGGCTCATGGTCGGCCTGACCGAATTGCGCCCCGGCAAGTTCTTCGAGCAATACGTCGAACTGGAGCTGTGGAAGAAATACGTCGCATCGCTGCCGCGTGAAAGGGAGTGACCGCAGGATTATTTCTTGACCCTGCCCGCGGCTCAGTAGTGCAATCGCCCGCATGACACCAAAGCCTTTCCAAATCCATCGCCGTCGTTTTCTTAAGACCGCCGCCGCCATCACCGCCGCCACGGGCGTGCCGGGATGGTTTCTCGAACTTGAAGAAGCTCATGCCGCGCAGCCCAAACCGCTCGGGCCGAATGATCGGCCGGGCATTGCGCTGATTGGCTGCGGCGGGCAGGGGCGCGGCGATTGCGCTGGAGCCGCCGGGCAGGCGAACGTCCTCGCCGTCTGCGACGTGGACGACAGCCAGGCGGAGAAGGCCGCGAAGCAGTTCACCAAGGACGGCAAAGCACCGCAGAAGTACAAAGATTTCCGCAAGCTCCTGGAGCGCGACGACATTCACGCCGTCATCACCGGCACGCCCGATCACTGGCACACGCTCATCAACATGCTGGCGGCGAAGACCGGCAAGGACATTTACAGCGAGAAGCCGCTCACACTCACCATTGATGAGGGCAAGCGGCTCGTGAAAACCATTCGCGACGAGAAGCGCATTCTCCAGGTCGGCAGCCAGCAGCGCAGCGACCGGAATTTCCGCGTGGCCTGCGAACTCGTGCGCAACGGGCGCATCGGCAAGTTGCAGCACATCGTCGTGGGCCTGCCCACCGGCCCGAACGACGGCCCGTTCGCCGAGAAGCCGGTGCCGGAGGGATTCGACTGGGATTACTACCTCGGCCCGACGCCGAAGGTTCCTTACAACGGCAATAACGCGCACTGGAACTTCCGCTGGTGGTATCAGTTCAGCGGCGGCCAGATGACCGACTGGGGCGCGCACCACAACGACATCGCGCAGTGGGGCAACGGCACGGAGCGCAGCGGCCCGGTGGAGATCGATGGCAAGTCCTTGCGCGAGATGAAACCAGGCGGCTACACCGCCGCCTCGAAATACCGCGTGGACATGAAGTATGCGAACGGCGTGACCATGAGCATCGTGGACGACAACACCGGCACGGACCGCAACGTGGTCGGGGACAAAACCAAGACGCCGAACGGCGTGCAATTCATCGGTCCGGACGGCTGGATTTTTGTGTCCCGCGGTTCGATCAAGGCGAGCAACGACGAACTCTTGCAGACGCCGCTGCCCGAAAACGCGATCAAGCTCTACAAGAGCGGCAGTCACATGGGGAATTTCTTTGAGTCCATGCGCAGCCGCAAAGACCCGATCTGCGACGTGGAAATCGGCCATCGCTCGATCAGTGTCGCGCATCTCGGCGTGATTTCCGTGCGCATGAACCAGGCGCTCAAGTGGAATCCCGCGAAGGAAGAATTCACCGGAGACAATGCGAAGGAAGCCAACAAGTGGCTCGTGCGCGAAATGCGGAAGCCGTACGACTACAGTTTCATCGCCTGAGCGAAGGGTTGATTTCGTAGCCGCGCCCGTGAAGGCGCGGCTATTTTCTTTTCAACGCGGATGGAAAGCCTCGCGCTGTGAGTCGAGTCGGTGGCCACTTTCGCTCGCAGCGCGAGCGGAACCACCTTGGTTGATGGAAGCTCAGGCCGCGTACACAAAAAATTTGTACCAGCAAAAATTCCATACCAGCCCTGCTGACACCGCCAGCGCCTTGCAAGTGTTCCGCGCCACCATGTCATCGTTCATCCGGTGATTGAGCCGCAGCTTGCCCACCACGAAGACCGCGAATCGTGACGGCCACTGCCAGACATACGTCGTGAAATAGAGAATCAAGTTCTGCAACACGAACGCGGAGAATGCAGTCGTGACCAGGAAACGTCCGGCGCGCGCCAGCCATTCGTCTCCGCCTGGATGAAACACGATGAACCAGTTTGCGAGGAACGACCACGCCATGGCCGCCGTCACGGAAACCGTGTTGGCCGGAATGCGCCGCCAGCCCGCCGCCGGTCGCGTGAGAAAATTGAAAATGCCAAAATCCACGACGGTCGTGATGACGCCGACGAGGCAGAAGAGCAGGAACTGTTGGCCGGACGGCATGAATTAGTGTGCCCCCGGCGTCCCGCCGGGTTGGGAGACGAACGAGCCGATGGCTCCTCGACTGATGAAGCTCGCGGCCCGGCGGGACGCCGGGGGCACGGGACTACGCAATGAGATCTTGCACCACATGGCCATGCACGTCCGTCAGGCGGAAGTCGCGGCCTTGCGCGCGGAAGGTGAACTTCTCGTGATCGAAGCCGAGCAGCTTCATGATCGTGGCGTGCAAGTCGTGGACGTGAACTTTGTCCTCCGCCGCAGCGAATCCGAATTCATCCGACGCGCCGTGGACGTGGCCGCCTTTCACACCGCCGCCCGCCATCCACATCGAGAAGCCGTGATGGTTGTGGTCGCGTCCGTTGATCTTGCCGGCGTTTGAGCCGGGCGTGGGCAGTTCCACCGTGGGTGTGCGCCCGAATTCACCGCCCCAGATCACCAGCGTGTCCTTCAACATGCCGCGTTGCTTCAAGTCCTTGAGCAGCGCGCCGATGCCCTGGTCGCATTCCTTGGCCAGCCGCCGGTGATTCACTTCGATGTCGTCGTGGTTGTCCCACGGCTGGCCCGCGCCGTGCCAGACCTGCACGAAGCGCACGCCCTTTTCCAACAAGCGCCGCGCGATGAGAAGCTGCCGCGCCTGCGTACCTTCGCCGTACATCTTGCGGATGTTCTCCGGCTCCTTGGTGATGTCGAAGGCGTCGCTCGCATCCATCTGCATGCGGTAGGCGAGTTCAAAGGACTGGATACGCGCCTCGATCTGCGCGTCGTTCTGGCGTTTCTCGCGATGGCGCAGGTTCAACTTCTGCAACAGGTCAAGCTGCGCGCGCTGCTCGGGCATCGAGGTGTAGTTGTTGCGAACATTCTCGATCAACTTCTCGATCTGCGTGTTCGCCGTGTCGATGTAGGTGCCTTGAAACACGCCGGGCAGAAATCCGCTCTGCCAGTTCTGCGACTCCTGAATCGGATAGCCGCCCGGACACATCGCAATGAAGCCGGGAAGATTCTGGTTCTCGCTGCCGAGTCCATACGTCACCCAGGATCCCATGCTGGGCCGCACCAGCCGCGCCTCGCCGCAATTCATCAGGAGCAGGGACGGCTCGTGATTCGGCACGTTCGCGTGCATCGAACGGATGACGCACATGTCATCGATGCTCTCCGCCACGTTCGGAAATAGTTCGCTGACCTCGATGCCGCTCTGACCGTATTTCTTAAACTTGAACGGCGACTTGTAGGCTGCGCCGGTCTTGCGCTCGGTCTTGAGCTGAAGCGGAATGGCCTTGCCGTGATATTTTTCCAGCGAGGGCTTCGGGTCGAACGTATCAACGTGCGACGGCCCGCCGTTGGCGAAAATGTGAATGATGCGTTTGGCCGTGCCGGGGAAGTGCGGCTGCTTCGGTGTGAGCGGATTAATGAAACCCGCTGCCTGCGTCGGCTCCGCGCCCAGCGCATCAACTCCGCCGAGCAGCGACGCGAGACTGAGCGCGCCCATGCCCATGCCGCAACGGTTCAAGAACTCGCGCCGTGTCAGCGCCAGGTGCTCAGGATTAAATGCGTGGTGTGCCATGCTCGTGCAAAAATTACTTCATGCAGACGCGAGGACAAAGCCGCAAATTCACCACACCCTCGGAGCGCGGACCGCCGAGTCCGCGTGTTTTGATGCCTCACGCCAAGGCCGCGAAGGGCGCAAAGGAAAAAAGAGTCTCCAACTTTGCGTCCTTCGCGTCCTTTGCGTGAGGCACCTGAAAGTATCAACCAGGAGGTGACGCAAAATTCAATCACGCGGACTCGGCGGTCCGCGCTCCTAGCGCAAGAAAGTTTCCAACACCCGCCGATGCGCGCTGGTGAAAGGCAGTTGCCGCAGTCGCGCCGCGCCTACCCATTCTCCCGCGCCCGGACGCAGCGGGCCACCGCTGAGCGTGCCGCGAAACGCTTCCAGCGTGATGCGGAAGCGGGTGATGGAATGCTTCACGGTGACGAGTGGTGTGAGTGTTTCAATCGCCGCGCCGAGTTCCGCCTCCAAAGCGCGTTGCGCCTCCGCCGCAGAAGTTCGCAGCGCCACCCCCACGTTGGGGAATTCCCAGAGATGCGCGTTCACCACTCCGGCCGGCCGCTGCCGGACGAGCAGCGCTCCATCCCGCTCCACGACGCACGCGACGAAGCGCCGCGCCGTGGCTGTCACGCACTCGCCGAGATTGGGCAGTTGCTCCGTCAATCCATCCCGCCACGCCACGCACCGTTTTGCCAGCGGACAACTCACACACCGCGGCTGTCGCGGCGTGCAGACGAGTGCGCCGAGTTCCATCAGCGATTGATTGAGCGCGGAGCATGCGCCGGAGCAGCGGACAGCCATGTCCGCTGTTGCTTTGGTTTTTGAGAGGCACTGCGGACCTGGCTGTCCGCTGCTCCGCGCCGCCGTGACCAACTCCTCCGCCAGTTTCCACAACCGTGCGTTCGTGTCCTTCTCCCGCGCGTTCTCACGGATGCCGAAGACGCGCGCCAACACGCGAATCACATTGCCGTCGAGAATCGGCGCGGGCTGGTCGAAGGCGATGCTGCAAATCGCGCCCGCCGTGTAGCGGCCAATGCCCGGCAGCGCGAGCACATCGTCAAAACTTTTGGGGAACACACCGCCATGCTGCGCCACGATGAATTGCGCCGCCTTCTGCATGTTGCGCACGCGCGTGTAGTAGCCGAGTCCTTCCCAGAGCTTGTGAATCTTCTCCGACGGTGCCTTGGCCAGCGCGTGAACATCGGGCAATTCGCGCATCCATCGCTCGTAATACGGGATGACTGTCTTCACCTGCGTCTGTTGCAGCATGATTTCGGAAACCCACACGGCGTATGGCTGGTGCGTGCGCCGCCACGGCAGGTCACGGGCGTGGATGGAAAACCAACTCAGCAACGCTGACACGAGCACCGCCGGAGCGCGGCCTTCAGGCCGCGCTCCGGCGGAATTGCTCGACGCACTTCCCCGACCTTGGACCTTGGACCTTGGACTTTGGACTTTTTCCCCGCGCACTGTTGCCGAGCCTAGTCACGCTGCCTACGCTTGCGCCAGCAGTGAACGCATCATTGAAAGTTTCCAAGCCTGCAAAAGCGGCGCTAAAGCGACCGCACTCCAAACGCTGGCGCGTTGCATCAGACGCCTCGTGCCGCGCGAAGCGTTTGGAGTGCGGTCGCTTTAGCGCCGCTTTTTCACTCGCGAATTAAAACCCGCCATCGAAAACAAAGTGAAACCGCTGACCAGCCACACCTGCAAACTGACGGACGCGCAAGCCGCCGCGCTGCATGAGCACCTGAAGGAGAAGAGTTTCGAGTTTCGCGCCGTGCCCTACGCGCGCTTCGCCGGCGCGAAGGACAAGCTCAACATCGTCTTCTACGAGAGCGGCAAGCTCGTCGTGCAAGGGAAGGGAACGCAGGAGTTCGTGGAGTTCGTGCTGGAGCCGCAGATTCTTCAGCAGGCCAAGCTCGGCTACGAGGAGGTGCTCAACCCTGATTTGATCCTGGCCCGTTTCGGCGTGGACGAATCGGGCAAGGGCGATTTCTTCGGCCCGCTGTGCATCGCCGGAGTTTATGTCAACGAATCCGTGGTGCGCGCGTGGAAGGAATCCGGCATCCGCGATTCCAAAAACATTTCCAGCGACAAGAAGATGGCGGAATACGCCGAGTTGATTCGCGACACGCCCGGTTGTGTCACCAGCGTCGTGCCCATCGGTAACGACGCCTACAACCGGCTCTACACGAAAATGAAAAGCGTGAACCGCTTGCTCGCCTGGGGCCATGCGCGCGTCATTGAAAATTTGATGCTGCAAAAGCACCGCATGAATCCTCCGCCCGTGCGCGCCATCAGCGATCAATTTGCGTCGAGCAAGGATGTGGTGGCGAAATCACTCATGGCGCTCGGACGCGAGATCGAACTGGTGCAACGCCACAAGGCGGAAGAGGACGTGGCCGTGGCGGCGGCGTCCATCCTCGCGCGAAATGAGTTCGTCACTCGCCTCGCGGAGTTGGAGAAGCAGTTTGGAATGATGCTGCCCAAGGGCGCATCTGCCGCCGTGGATGCCGCCGCGAAGGAATTCATCGCCAAGCACGGCGCGGAGAAATTGCCGCAAGTTGCCAAGATGCACTTCCGCACCGCGTATCGCGCACAGGGTTTGCCGGAGCCACCCAAGATCGAGTGGCGCAAGGCGGGCCGCCCGCTCGGTTGACTTCGTGCCCAACGTATCCTCATTGTAGATACATGACTGCGACGATTCAAAAGTGGGGGAACAGCCTGGCCGTGCGGATTCCGCAGGCGGTCGCCCGGCAGATCCGCTTGGAGGAGGGTGACGCCGTGGAATTGAGCGTGGACACCGAGACCCTGCTCGTGCGCCCGGCCCGTCCGCGTTACAAGCTCGGACAGTTGCTGCGTCGCGTGACGCCCGCCAATCGCTCTCCGGAAACGGACTGGGGTAAATCCTGCGGTCAGGAGTCCTGATGAAGCCGTCCGGTTACGTGCCTGACCGTGGCGATGCGGTGTGGTTGAGCTTTGATCCGCAGGCCGGGCGCGAGCAGGCGGGCCGTCGCCCCGCGCTGGTGCTCAGTCCTGCGGCCTACAACGCCAAGACCAGCCTCGCCCTCGTCTGCCCGATCACCAGCAAGGCGAAAGGGTATCCGTTCGAGTCGCCGCTGCCCGCCGGCTCGCCCCTCCAAGGAGTTATTCTGTCGGATCACGTTCGCTCGCTGGATTGGCGTGTCCGTCAGGCCAAGTTCATTTGTTCGGTCCCGGATTCCTTGCTCGATGACGTGCTGGCCAAAGTGGCCGCGCTGCTGGGCAACGATTGAGAATCATCCCCGCCTCATTCCAAAAGACGCACGGTGTCCAGTCCGCTCTCTGGTTCAACTAGGCAAAAAGATTTCGCGCCCACGCGAAGTTCGTTTTCAAATTCCATGAAGCGGGCGGGCACATCTGAAAATCGCCGCCAGCATTCCTGCCACGGGCAGTTCAACATCTGCGCCGCGCGGAACACTCCCTGAATGGGCGTGAGTGCAGAACCGGCGAAGTTGCTTTGGCCCGGCTGGCGCACGATTTGTTCCGCACCGACTTCCACTTCCACCGCGCCGAGGCTGTAGCGACCGGGCCCTGCGCCAGCGGCGGACATGGCGTCGGTCGTGTAGTAAACGTCCTGCCAGTTTGCAACTGGCAGGGGCGGAATGGCCACGGGCGCTCGGGCCAGTTCTGGAGACGCCTTGCCATGGAGGCTTTCTCCTGCCGGTTGCAAACCGGCAGCACGTTGGGCGAGCAGTCGGTGCAGCAACCGAAACGGCGCGGGCGAAACATGATGACCATCGGGAATGAAACTCACGGTCAATCCCGATGTCTCGCACACACGCCAGAGAATGTTGTCGTGGCGGTCGAGGTCGCGTGGGCAGCCGTTGCCGAGATGCGTGAAGCCGGTCGCGCCAGCGGCCACGGCTTGCGACAAGATTTCCGCGCTGGCGTCCGTGTGGCCGAGGCTCACGCGCAGGCCGAGCGACGTAGCGAGCGTGATGGCTTCCAACGCGCCGTGGCGTTCTGGAGCCATCGTGAGCAGCACACGGTCATCGCCAGTGACGGCACGTAATTCCTCCATGTGTCGCGGTGTTGGATCGCACATCAACGCCGGACGGTGTGCGCCGTGGAAGCCGGGCTTCTCCGAGAGAAACGGCCCCTCCATGTGCCAGCCGATGATCGCGTCGCGCAGTTCCGCTGATTCGTCGCGCAGCTTTTTGAATTGGCGCAGGCGCGCAAGCAGGCGCGGCCATTCGTCGGTGATGAGCGTGAGGAGAAAATGCGCGCAGCCATCGCGGCGCAGGGCGCGCGTGGCGTGGAGCAGTTCTTCCGTGGTGACGTCGTCGCGCTGGAAGTCCACGCCGGCGTAGCCGTTGATTTGCAAGTCCACGAGCGAGGGGGCGAGCCAGAGTGCCCCCGGCGTCCCGCCGGGTCCGCGCTCCGCGCACGGCGGCGCACCAGCGACCGGCGCGAAGCTGGTGATTTGTCCGTCGTGCCAGCACACACGCATCAACTCGCCGGTGACGAAATGATAAGCCTCGGCGTTGCCGCTGGCCGTGCCCCCGGCGTCCCGCCGGGTGGAGATGGTCCCTTGGAGTGGCTCACTCATTTCGTAAGAACGTTTTCCGGTTGTTGAACACTGCGGCCCGGCGAGACGCCGGGAGCACGTTGTTCCGTGCGATACAGCACGTCCACCACGTTGCGGATGTATTGCTCGTCGGCGATGCCGTCCACGGCTTCGGACGGGAATTGAACCTTCGTTTTGAAATATTCCGCGAGTTCGCCGAACAGCGTCACGCGCGCGGCGGCCTCAAATTCATCGCGGCGAACGATGGCCTGCATGGCGGTGCTGGCTTCCAGAGGCGTCACGCGCTGGCGCAGTCGCGCGCAGAGATGCGGGTGCGCGCGGAGCGAATTGAATTTGCCGGCACCCAGTTGGCTGAGGTCTGGCTCGACGATTTTCGGGATGCGAATGACCACGGTGTTGGCCGCCAGATCGCCGAGCCGCTGCGCTTTGCGCGAACAGAGCGCGGCGATGCCGCCGACGAGATACATGCCCGGCAGCAGATCCACCACGCGCAGCAGATTGCGAATCGCGACCTGGCTGAACTGCAGCCGCAGTCCCGCCGCGTCCACCACGCGCAAACGCAGCAGACGCTTGCCCACGGTTTGGCCGCGCCAGAACCACTCCAGCCCCATGCCGTAGCCGACCGTCACGACAAATCCAAACACGACGGTCAGCGCGCTGCCCAACGCCGGGCTGACGAGCAGCACGAACGTGGTGATGATTTGCAGCACCGACATGATGAGGAGAATGCAGAGCAGGTCGAACATCCATGCGAGGAAACGCGTCACCGGCCCGGCCAGCGTCTGCGCGAAGACGACGCCTTCGGGGGTGCGGATGAGCAAGGTGTTGGTGCGGGTCATGGGCGGAAAAAATCCAAAATCCAAAATCCAAATCCCAAACAAATTCCAACTGGCCAAATTCCAACTGGCGCGTCACGGCATGGGGGCGATGATTTTAGCGCAGAGATGCAGAGGCGCAGAGACGTTGAGTAAACAGGATCTGGAAAAAAGTTTTTTCTCTGCGCCTCTGCGCCGGGCGCATCTTGGACGTGCCAGCAGAGGAGCGCGGGCGTCCCGCCCGCCCGACGGCGCGAAGGATCTGGGCTTTCCCCACGCTGGCTCGGCGGAGTGGCGTCTGGTTGCATTCGGGCGGGCGGGACGCCCGCGCTCCAGCGCTCCGCTGATGGCGGTATCTGCAAGATGCGCCCCTCTGCGCCTCTGCGCCTCTGCGTTAAAATTTCTCCGACTTGCCGACGGCTTGAATGGTTCATGCTTCCCCCTTTTTAGCCAGTTCGGTTTTTCTCGCCGCGCGCGAGAGAAACAAAACCAGCAGCACCAGTTCCACGGTTCCAAACGCGATCTTCGACCAATACGGAATCAGCGGCTCGTGATACTGCGAGAGAAACGCCTCGATCAAACCGGCCCACACCAGCATCAACGCCACGCCGCCGATGAGGGTGACGAGATCGGGAGCCACGGCGCGGAAGCGCTGGGCGAGACGCTCCCGGCTGCCCCAGCCGATGAGCGCGTTCGCCAGCACCAGCCCGGTCTGTCCTGCGATGATGAAGGCGGGGATTTCGATGACGCCGTGCGGCATGAGCCACGCGAGCAGAAATTTCGTCTGCCCCGCCGCCACGTAGTCCACGCTGATCACGCCAAGAATCACGCCGTTGTAGAAGAGCACGAGCAGCGTGCCGAGTCCGGCGGTCATGCCGAAGGCCAGCGCGTTGATCGCGGCGCGGATGTTGTTCGCCATCAACTGCGTGGAGAAGGGCGTGAGTTGACTGGTGGTCGGCGTGTTCCGCGACTGTTCCTCACGGCGCACGCGCTCGGCAGGATCGCCGAGGTGATTGGCAAACATCTCCGGCATCACGGCGGCTTTCGATTCGGGATCAAAGGCCACGGCGAATCCGCCGAAGGCCGCGCCGATCAGCACCGCAGCCAGCGCGAGATAAAAGGCCTTCACATGACGCCGGAATGTCTGCGGCAGCGTGCGCATGAACCACGCGACGGCCCCGAAGCGTTGGCGCCGGTCGCGCGTCTCGTGAATCTCCGAGTAGGCACGCGCGACGAGGGCTTCGAGATAGCGGCGCAGTTCTGGCTCCGCCGAGAAGGTCACGAGTTTGGCAAGATCGGCGGAGGTGCGTTCGTAGAGGTAGTGGAGTTGCTTGGCCTGTTCGAGGTTCAGTCCGCCCGTGGGATGGTCTTCGATCCGGTCGAGAAACTTTTCCAGTTCTTGCCAGACCGGGCGTTCGGTGGCGCTGAATTTGGCGAGATCGATGATCATGGAAGGAAAATTCCAAATCCCAAAAAACAAATCCCAAACAAGCTCCAAGCTCCAAATTCCAAAAGCTGTGGGCCCTGTTTCACTTCGCATGGAAAAGCGGCGTCTCGATAAACGCTTGGTGAACCCATTGGAGTTTGGGGTTTGAGATTTCCTTGGGATTTGGGATTTGGGATTTGGAACTTCACAGTACCTGCCTTTGCTTCACGTTCACGTATTGCGTCACCAAGTCCACGGCGAGCCGTTCGCTTTGCAGCATCGACAGGCGAACGCCACGCCGTTGCAAAACTTTCTCCAGTTCACGCAGTCCGTGCCAGCGCAGGTGGCCGGCGAGTTCGCCGTAGATTTCCTGCGCGTTGTCCACGCCTTCATTCGAGAAGAGCGGCCGCACGCCGGGCGGTTGGAGCAGGTTCACGAGCACGAGATGCTGGCGGCAGAGCAGGTCCATGTTGCGCACGAACGACTCCGCCGCCACCGGGTCGTCGAGCGAGGTGAGAAAGATCAGCAGCGCGCGGCGGCGCAGACGCAGGCGGATGAACGTGCTGAGTTCATCAAAGTCGGGCGCGACTTCACGGGCTTGCAAGGTGTAGAGCGCATCGCGGCAGGCGTGGTAATGCGCCTTGCCGTTGCGCGCGCGGATGAAGGTTTCAATCTTGTCGCTGAAGGTGAGCAGACCGAAGTGATCGCCCTGCTGCTCGGCGGCGAGACCGAGGACGAGGGCGGCGGTGATGAAGCGTTCGATGGCGTTCGTGGTTCGTGATTCATCGTTCGAGGCAGGGAACTTTGAACTCTGAACTTTGAACTCTGAACTTTGAACGGGGCGCGCGCTCAACCGCGACGCGTCCAGAATCACATACACCTCCTGCGTGCGCTCGATTTGATAGACCTTGGTCACGGGATGGCCGCGCTTGGCGGTGGCCTTCCAGTGGATGTCCTCAATGCTGTCACCGGGGATGTATTCGCGGAGCTTCTCGAAGTCGCGCCCGCGCCCGATCTGGCGCTGGGCATGGATGCCGAACGCGCCGCGATTCAGGAAGAGTGCGGCGAGGCTGTTGCGATCCTTGGCGAGATTGGGATAGACGCGCACTTCGCTGGCCACGGGCAGAGTCTGCCAGTGCGACCAGAAGCCCAGCGGCGAAGCGGCTTCCACGCGCGCCGCGGCGATTTGGAATTTTCCACGCACGCTCCCCGAGCAACTCCAGTTGAACGACGACCATTCGCTCTCCGCCGGAAGTTGCGTGGTGATTTCATCCACGGACGGGATCAACTCGGCCGGGAACGCGAGGGCGATGCGCAGGGTGCGCGCGCGTTGGGACGGATTCCGCACTAGCACTGCGATGGTGAACATCCGCTCCTGCGTGGCGCGAATCAGCGGTGTGAGGTTCAGCTCCACGCCCTCCAGCAGACGAACCGCACGCCACGCATCAACCGCCAGTACGAGAACGAAGATCGCCATCGCCGCCAAGGCCAGTGGCGTGGTCCCCGGCACCAAGCCCGCCAGCGTGGCGAACGGCACGACCACGAGGGCGAACCAGATCAGTAGGCGTGTGCGGGGGACGATCATCTGAATCTGCCATCTCGGAGAACTTGTTTGACTTCATCATGGTCGCCAATAAAGCAGATCAGAAGCTGTCCCGGCAGGTCCTGGAAAAGAATCCGCAGATGAATGGTGCCACGGCATTCAAAGAGAGACGGCCCAAGTTTACGAATGCTCAGTCCGGTGTGCAGATGAGGCCGCCCGAATATTTCCAGCAGGCCGAAGATCGCAAGCTGGCAGGCGATGCGCTGGTCTTTGGGCAGACCAGCCAGACGGGTCAGCACCGTCGGGTCAATGACGAGCGGCTTTTTCAACAAGCTCCTTCAATTCAGCGGGCGTGACTTCGATCAGCTTGCCCTGCCGTTTTGCGGTTTGGTGGCGCTTCTGGATGAAGCCGTCGAACGTGGCCACCTGTTCCTGCGTCACGCCATACTCCCGCCAGGCGTAGTCATCGGAATGCACGCCGACCTTGCGGAGGGCGATGATGTCCGCGCCGGAGACGATGCCGATGTCTTCGCCGCGCGCGGCGGATTGCAGGAGCCGGCTCAGGTTCTTCTTGGCCTCCGTGATCGTTAAGGTCTTCATATGGTCTTTTTAGCGTCCATTTGGAGATTCGTCAAAAGCCTTATCGCGGCACCGCAATCTCTTGGAGAATCCGTTCAATCACTTCGCCCACCGCGAGTCCTTCAATCTCAAACTCCGGGCGTAGAATCAGCCGGTGCTCCAGGACCGGCACAGCCATCGCCTTGATGTCGTCGGGCGTCACGAAGTCGTTCCCGCTCATGGCGGCGTGGGCGCGGGCGGCGAGCAGAAGACTCTGCGTGGCGCGCGGGCCGGCCCCGACCAGCACGCTCTCGTGCTGACGCGTGGCGCGCACAATGTCCACGATGTAGCCGACCAGTTCCTCGCGCAGCGTGATGCCTTGGAGGCTCTGACGTAGCGCGCCCAGTTCCTCCGCTTTGATGACGGGTTGCACCGTGCCGCGTCCGAGCGTGGCTTCCGGCGAATCATCGCCGAGCATCCTTTGCGCGAGGATGAGTTCCTCGTCACGGCCCGGCGCGGTCATGGTGATCTTCAACATGAAACGATCCTTCTGCGCTTCGGGGAGCGGATAGGTGCCTTCGTACTCAATCGGATTCTGCGTCGCGAATACGGTGAAGTTCTCCGGCAGCGCGTGGGTCTCGCGGTCAATGGTCACGGTGCGTTCCTGCATCGCTTGCAACAGCGCGGACTGGGTCTTGGCGGGTGCGCGGTTGATTTCATCGGCGAGCAGAAACGACGTGAAGACCGGCCCGCGCAGGAGCGTGAACTCATTGCGCTGGAGGTTGAACACGTTGGTGCCCGTGATGTCGGCGGGCATCAGGTCGGGCGTGAACTGGATGCGCGAGAAGTTCGTGCCGAGGACGTGCGCGAGCGTGCGGACAAGCAGCGTCTTCGCCACGCCGGGCACGCCCTCAATGAGCGCGTGTTGCCCGGTGAAGATGGCGATGAGCGCGCGATCCACCACGGTGGCCTGGCCGATGATGACTTTGGCGACTTCGTGCCGTGCCTGGTTGAGGACTTCTTTGAGATGATCGGTGTTGGTCATAACAATCGGTGCATGGTGGCAGTAAGTAAGTCCCTGGTGAAAATTCCAAATCCCAAAATCCAAATCCCAAACAAATTCCAACTCTCAAAATCCAACGCGCGGACGCACACGCCAAGTTGGAGTTTGGAACTTGGAATTTGTTTGGGATTTGGGTTTTGCGTTTTGAAGTTTGTTTTCATTTCTTGCGATTCAAAATACGCGTCACTTCCCGGTACGTCTCCACCATGTTCGGCTTCTCGGCGGTGTTGAAAGCCTCGACCAGGGCACGAATCTTTTCCCGTCGCGCGGGCGTGACGCGGGCGTCGAGTCGCGAGGACTTGTGCCATTCATCGAGCGCGGTCTGGAGAAGGTTTTTCGGCGCGATGCCCCGGCGTAGAAGATTCTCGAAGCCCGCCGCCGATTCGCGGCCCAGCACCGGCGCGGCCTCGACGGCGGTCTGATCGCGCGGCAGAAAGCTGGTGGAACTTTTCCAGATGAACAGCACCGCCAGCGCCAGCAGCGCCACCGCGCCGCCCTGCAAACCGTAACGCCGTGCGAGCGTCGCGATGCCGGGATTCTGCTGCACGCCGAGATGCGTCTCATCGAACAAGACTTCGCGTCCCTCGCCCGGCAGCCAGGCGAGCAAGTCCGCCGCGCGTTCCTTGCGCAATGCCTCGTTGCTCACGAAGTAGGAATCGGTGGCGAGGATGATCACGCCGCGCCCGATCGGGCGCTCAATCATCACGGGGTCGGTGCCGCGCGCGTAGAGCACGCGCCAGGCGAGATCGAGATTCGTGAAGACCAGCGCGCTGTGCCAGGTGAGGTTGACGGGGTGGGGACCGGGGGCAATGCGTCGCGCTTCGACGGGGGAGAAAACCATTTGTTTGCGGGGTGTGGGGACGTGCTCGTAGCCGAAGCCCCACTTGGCCCGGAGACTGACCTGCTGCTCATCTTCATCATCGCCAGCGGGCCGCTTGAAGGCCGGGCGATTCGTGCCGAAGCCGGAGGTGAAGGAACGCGGGCGCCCGAGTTCAGGATACAGCGTCACGACCAAGCGCCCGCCTTCGCGGACAAAATTATCAATCGCTTTGAACTCGTTGGGCGACGCGGACATTTCATCCCACGCGAGGCCGAAGATGAACAGGGTGGCCTCGCGTCCATGCGGAAGTTTTCCCACGGGCTGAATGAAACGCCGCACGTTGGCTCCGCCGAGTTGTTCCAGGCTCTCGTAATAAACTCGGCAGCCGAGCGGATCGGCGCGCAGTGACGAGTAGGGTGGATAAACATCGCCGTGGGCAAAGCGCAGGTTGAAAAGCTGGACGAGTCCGTAGCCGAAGGCGACGAGCAGGACGAGGAGCGCGAGGAGCAGCGTGGCGCGGCGGTTTAGCATTGTGGCCTCCGTTCGTAGTGGGGCAGGCGTCTCGCCTGCCGTAGTCCTTTGGCCGTCCCGGCTGAAGAACACCAGCCGGGACGGCCCGTGGACTGGGTGGCAGCCGGGACGGCTGCCCCACTATGGTTTGATCGCGCGGCGGGTTTCATACTTCGCGAATCCTTTCCACGTTGCCGCGGAATTGTTGAATCAAGTCGGCGTCAATCGCGTGCCGGCCGTACCACACACGGTCGAAGATCGAGACGTTGTCCGAGAAGCTGGAGGTCAAGTCCGGCAGCGCGTGGCTGCGGCGGAGCAGTTCGCGCTCGTAGTCGCGGTTGCTTTTGAACTTGGCGATGTTGACGAGGCTGCGCGCGGCGAGATGCGCGAGACTGGAAAAATAAAACGCGCGCATGGCGAGCCGCAGTTCGCCGCGCTCCAGCAATTCCAGCGCGAGCGCGGTCCAGCCGTCCACCGGCAGTTCATCGCCGGTTACGTCGTCGCTGGTCAGATCGGGCAACGGCGTGGCGGGCGTGGCTTCCATGCCGATCCGCGTCGTGCGTGATCGGCTGCGCCAGAGAAACCACCCGAGCACGATGATGATCACCGCGACCACGGCGATGAGGATGTAAGTGAATCCTTGGGCGGAGAAGGGGAAGTTCCAGCCGCCGCCCGGCAGGCCGCGGTTTTTTTTGGACAGGCCGTCGAGCCAGTCGCCAAAGGCGCGCGCGGTTTTCTTCACCCAGGCTTTCACGCGCAGCCACAGGGCGGATTCCGTGTCGTATTTCTCGCTGACGTTTTTCCCGCGCGGCTCCCGCCAGGTGTATTCGGGGCGCTGCAGCACTTCATCAATGGAACGATCAAGCTGCGTGCCGGACGCGGTGGTGGCGGGGGAAATTTTCTGCGCCGCTTCTGCGCCGTGAAGGTTCGCGGATGAGAAACAGACAAGCAACAAAAGCGCGACGGCGAGCGCGGGCGTCTGGAAAGTCCGCAGGGTCACGCGCAAATCTTCGCCCGTGGTGCGGGCTTCGCCGTGAAAACAGCGCAGGGCAAAAACTGTTTTGAACAGCGGGTCCACGCACAGATAGGTCACGCCCGCCGTCGCCGCGAGGAACGTGGTGTTGAATCCGCTCATCACGCTCAGGGCAAAATCCGTCTCCACGCCGAACAGCATTTTCAGCAGGTGCGGCCCGCCGATGATGGCGATGCCGACGTTGAGGAAGACGAAGATGCTGAACAGTCCGAGCGTGGCGAGCGCCGCGTGGCCCTGGCCCGGCGCCCAGCACGCCTGCTTCCAACTGCGGCGCGCGAGCGCGCCGAGCGCCGGTTCGCGCAGGCCGAGGACGGTCACGTTCTGGTAGAAGCCGAAGACCCAGACGATGGGCACGAGGATGTTGGCCGCGATGGGCAGGATGAACAGGCCGGTGGCGTGCAGCACCGTTTGCGAGGCGAGGGCGCGCACGATGAGTCGCGGAGTGATTTTCGGCGCGGGCTGACGGGCGATCTGCGCGGAAATTTTCAGTGCGAAGAGCGATTGCCAGAGTTTCATCCACACGAAGAGCGCGGTGAGTCCCAACGCGCCGCCGACGAGATGCCGCCCCGCCAGTCCGCTGCGGCTCATTTCGGAGAAGAACCAGAGGGCGCCGAGCACGAACGGCGCGGCCCCGAGAAAGTAGCAGAGCAGGGTGCCGGGCGAGGCGAGGCGCAGCGTGTGGACGGCCTGCTCGATCAAGTCGAGTCCGCCGAAGGTGTCGCTGAAGCGGCGGCGTTTCATGGGGGGAGAATTGACCACGGAAGACACGGAAGACACGGAAACGGAAAAAGAACTGCGGTGGAAATCTGATTTTCCATTCCGTGTCTTCTGTGTCTTCCGTGGTTCATCGTCTTCTTCATTCCCCTTTCCACCATTTGTCCACCCACACTTCGCCTTCGTGAAACGAGGACGGGATGGAGAGCAGCGCCGCGCCGAAGAAATAGAAGAACAGCCAGACCACCGTCACTCCGAGTGAGAGTTGCACGAGCGGCGGCACCCACGCGAACGACGCGCGCTTCGGTTCTGCGACCACGGCGAGCTTTCGCAAACACGTCGCGCAGATGACGCGGTCGTCGTGTTCGGTGATGCACTCGCGACAATAGGTTTGCCGACACTCGGGACAAATCGCCACGGCTTCGCGGAGCGAATGGTGGAAGCAGCGTTGGGTGGCGAGCGTGTTCACGAGTGGGATGGAACCGGGACAAACTGCTTTGCCTCACGCGAAGGCCGCGAAGGGCGCAAAGGAAGACGGAACTCGTTTCCTACTTTGCGCCCTTCGCGGCCTTCGCGTGAGGCATTTCCGGCTTGGCTCCGGTGAACAATCGGACCCGTGGCGAAGCGGCCGGAGTCGTGAGTCTTGGACTGCTTTCTGATCATCGCTTCAATTTTCCAGCGGTTCGCTGGCCGCAGTTTCTGCGGCGGGCGTTTCTGGTTCCACCGGCATCGGCCCCTGCGCGGCGGCGATGATGGGCTGTAATTCAGCGAGAATGTTTTCCACGCGACGCAGGCGGTTCAGGCTGGGGAGGGTTTCCGTTTGCACCGCCGTGCGCACGTAGCAGCGGCAGGACGGGCCGCGCAAGCCCACGATCAAAGCGAGGGTCAGCAACAGCGCGGCGAATCCGCCCAAGACAATCGAACCTACGGAATCGCCGACGCCCACGGCCAGTCCGATCAGGAGCAGCGCCAGAATCAAGAACAGCGTGATGACCACGATCCATGAATTTGTCCGCACGACGATGAAGGCCTGGATGTCGCGGAAGTAAAACCGCCTGTAGCGCTCGCTGAACGTGACGGAGGAAACCTGAAGGAGATGATCCATGCCGCGATACAGCCGCGTGTAGCCGCCGAGTTGATGGCCGGTGCCGGGCAGTTTGTGGTAATTTTTTGCGGGCGCACTCATCAGTCAAAAGCTCCGGTGAAGAACAGCACGGCCAGCGTGATCCACGCCGCGATTTGCAGCACCGCCAGAATGACCGCCGTCCATAGCCGCCATCGGCCGCGCGTTATGATGCTCGATGGCTTCTTCCGACCCATCCACGCCACGACCAAGGTGGCCGGGGCCGTGAGCACGGTGAGGTAACCGCACAGGATGAGCGGCAGCAGCGCCAGCGTCAGCGCGGCGGAGTCCCACAACGTGCGCGCGGGCTCGAGTTCCGTCAGTTTGCCTTTCGTGCGTCCGGTCTCGACGCAGCCGGGGCAGAGATTCCGGTCGCCGAGTTTTACGTCGCAGAGCGCGCAGAGGAAACGTCCGCACGCGCCGCAGGGGACGGTGGCGCGTTTGGCCGGATGGTAGAAGCACGAGGCCTCGCCTTCGCTCAACACTTGATCCAGCGGCGCGACCACGGGCGCGGTTTCGCGGAACAGCGCGGGGAAGGCGAGGACGCGCGCGACCTTGGCGCAGCCCGGACACGCCGCAAGCGCGGCCAGTTCCATCGGATCAGCCGGCCACGGCTCGGAACATTTGGGACACGCGAGACGGGCGGGCATCAGTTGGTTTGCGTCGGTTGCAGATCGCGGAAGTTGTCGTCGTAGAGCACCGCCTTCATCGCCAGGAAGAGGGGGACGCTCACGAAGAGGCCAATCACACAGGCCAGGAAACCGGCGAGCGTTAGAATCGCGGCCACAAGAATGAACAGCAACGTCATCCAGATGCGTTTCGAGACCAGCTTGCGGCTGAGTTGCATGGCCGGCCAGGCGCGCATCCGCTTGTCGAGAATCAGCAGCGTGGTGAAAAACCAGATGGCCCAGAGGTAGATGCTGATCGCGGCGGAGATGAGCTGGAGAACCCCCGTCGCCAGCATCGTGATCGCCGCCGGGCCTTTCGCCATGGCCATGAATTGCACGGCGATGGAGAACGGCGCGGACACGGCGACGCTGATCAGGGTTTGAATCAGCAAGGCTCCCAGCAGCGAACGAACCTGACGGCGAAAGCCCTCGAAAATCATCCCGTAGTTCGCCTGACCGTGGCGCACGAGGTTGAGATAAAACCAGGAGTAGCCCGCCGTGATGAGCGTGCTGCCAATCAAGAAAGCGATGACCACGACCAAAAAAGCGATGACCAGCCCGATGATGACCGGCACGGAAGGAAGCCCGCCGCCGCCGCCGCCCGGCATCAAACCGGTGAAGCTGAAACCAATCGCCATGAGGCCGCCAAAGACCAGGCCCACACCCCCCATCAGGAGCACGAACAACAGCCCGCTGACAATGACCGGCCCGAGATTGGACGTGATGGCCTTCCACGCCCGCTCCAGACAGGAGCCGATCTCGACGCGGTATTCGCGCTGCAAAATATCCGCTTCATTGACCCACAAACCATCCACCGACGCCGGGGCCGCGCCTTCTGAGAGACGTTGCACGAGGATCGGTTTGCACGCGGCGCAGACGTTGCGGTCGGCGAGGCGGATGACTTCATCGGGCGGAAAACTCTTTCCGCACTCGGCGCATAACACTTGGCCGGGCGCGGCGGTGGCGATGGGAATGGGCGGCGCGGCGGAATACGCGGCGCCAGAAGGCGCGGGCGGCAGCATCTCAGGCGGGACTTGCGCGAGCGGAATCCAGTTCGGCAGGCGCGCTTCCCACACGAGCGTCGCCGGTTGCACGGTGCGGTCGGCGATGAGCGCGCGGAATTCCTCGTGGGTGAAGGGGCCGGACTGTTGGCCATCGGCAGCGTGATACCAGTTCATGATTATCTTTGGGTTTGATTGGAACGGGAAAGTGAGATGCGGCGCGGCGTCATGGGGCGAGTGAGAATGGGCCGGCTCCGGCGCGGCGGCGCGGTTTCTCGTCGCACGAATTCATCGGGGATGAATTTGATGGGCGGAGAATGCGCGAGCGGTGCGCGGGTGAAAAGTGTTTTTCCGGGGCGTAGCATCTCACCGGAGCGCGGATCGCCGAATCCGCGCGTTCGTTATCCACAACGGTAGGCGAATGATTCGGGCGCATTGGATCGTGCCGACATGCTGTTCGCGCTCCGCTACCGATTAGCTTCGCGCTTCGATTTCACCTTCTTGCTGTAATTCACGGCCTTGGTGGCGGCGTCGGCACCAGAAGGTTTGCCACCAGTGTCCTGGCCGGTGCTGCGTTTCAGCTCGCGCACCTGATCGCGGAGCAGGGCGGCCTTCTCGAACTCCAGATTGTTCGCGGCCTTGAGCATATCCTCTTCGAGTTCGCGCAGCGTTTCGACCACGTCGAAGTTGCCGGCGGTTTCGTTCAACACGGCTTGGGCCTTCTTCTTTTCGACTTCGCTGGCGCTCAGGCTTTCCTCAATCGCGCGCTGCACGCTGCGGGGCGTGATGTTGTGCTGTTGGTTGTAAGCGATTTGCCTCTCGCGGCGGTAATTCGAGATGGCGAGAAATTTCTGGATGCTCTGCGTCTTCACGTCGGCGTAGAGAATGACCTCGCCGTTCAAGTGACGCGCGGCACGGCCCGCCGTCTGGATGAGGCTGGTGGTGCTGCGGAGGTAGCCTTCCTTGTCCGCGTCGAGAATGGCGACGAGGGAAACTTCCGGCAGGTCGAGTCCTTCGCGCAGCAGATTGATGCCGATGAGCACGTCGAACTCGCCCTTGCGCAACGAACGCAAAATCTCCACGCGCTCGATGGCGTCAATCTCGCTGTGCAGGTAGCGCACGTTGATGCCGACGTCGCGCAGGTAGTCCGTCAGTTCCTCGGCCGTGCGCTTGGTGAGCGTCGTGACCAGCACGCGTTCTTTGCGCTCGATGCGTTTGCGCGCTTCTTCGAGCAAGTCGTCGATCTGCCCTTTGAGCGGCTTGATCGTGATGGTGGGATCAATCAGGCCAGTGGGACGCACGATGAGTTCGACGATGCCGGGTTGTGTCCCGCGTGGAGCGCCGGCTTCCAGCACGGCGCTTTGAGGAATCAGTTCCGTTCGTGCCGTACTGGAAGCCGGCGCTCCGCGCAGCGTGAGCGCATCTTCGCGCGATAATTTCATTTCCAACTCGGTCGGCGTCGCGCTCACGTAGAGCGCCTGGGGGTGCATGGTTTGAAATTCATCGAAGTTCAGCGGGCGATTGTCGAGCGCGCTGGGCAGGCGGAAACCGTGCTCCACCAGTACCGTTTTGCGCGCCCGGTCGCCGGCGAACATGCCGGTGATTTGCGGCAGCGTGGCGTGCGACTCATCCACCACGAGGAGGAAATCCTTCGGGAAAAAATCAATGACCGTGCTGGGCCGCGAGCCGGGCGGGCGGTTCGCGATGTGCCGCGAGTAATTCTCAATGCCGGAGCAGAAGCCCATCTCGGTCATCATCTCCAAGTCGTATTCCGTCCGCATCTTCACGCGCTGGGCTTCGAGCAGCTTGCCGTTCTTCTCGTACTCGGCGATGCGGTTGGTCAGCTCCTCGCGGATGGAAAGCACGGCGCGCTTCATCTTGTCGCCCGGCGTCACGAACTGCTTGCTCGGGAACAGCATGGCGTTCGGCATCGTGGCAAAGGTGTCACCGGTCAGCGGATCGAAGCGCGTGAGCCGCTCCACGGTGTCGCCGAAGAACTCGATGCGCAGCGCGTCCTCGGTGTAAGCCGGGCAAATCTCCACGGTGTCGCCGCGCACGCGGAAATTACTGCGCTCGAAGGCGATGTCATTGCGCGTGTATTGCAGATCGATGAAGCGCGCGAGCAGTTGCTCGCGGGTAATTTCCTGACCCACATGCAGCGGCACGATGAACGACTCGTAGTCCTCCTTGCTTCCGATGCCGTAGATGCAGGACACGCTCGCCACCACGATGACGTCGCGGCGCGAGATGAGCGAACTCATGGTCGAGAGCCGCATCCGCTCGATGGCGTCGTTCACGCTCGAATCCTTTTCGATAAACGTGTCGGTGCGCGGGATGTAGGCCTCGGGCTGGTAGTAATCGAAGTAGCTGACGAAGTATTCGACGGCGTTCTTGGGGAAGAAGCCCTTGAACTCGGCGTAGAGTTGCGCGGCCAGCGTCTTGTTGTGCGAGATGACCAGCGTGGGCTTGTTCACGTTCGCGATGACGTTCGCGACGGCGAACGTCTTCCCCGAGCCGGTGACGCCGAGCAGCGTCTGGTGTTTCGCGCCCGCGCGTACGCCCTCGGTCAGCTTCGCGATGGCTTGCGGCTGATCTCCGGCGGCTTCAAAGGGCGCGACGAGTTCAAACATGGGCGCGCAAACTACGGAGCACTCCGGCTCTTCGCAAGCGGTGCCCTCGTCATGAGGTGTGATTAACGTAGTTGGTATAAAACCCTGAAACCCCTTCGTACCAGGTCAAAAGGGCACACCTTTTCCAACACCTTGACCGCCACTTCTAATCACACCCGTCCAGCAAATCATCGGGCGTCTCTTCGCGTCCCCGCGTGAAACCAAAGAAAAAGCCGCGCTTCTTGCGAAGCGCGGCTGAAAAAAAACGGGGCGTCCCGGCTTACGCCGCCGCCGCCGATTCGCCCACTTGAAAACGCAGGAAGCGGCGGACCTTGATCTCGTCGCCCAGCGCCTTCGACACGGTGCCGATGTGCTGGCTCACCGTCATGTCCGGGTTCTTCACGAAGCCCTGATCCACGAGGCATGCCGTCTGGAAAAACTTCTCGCGCATGCCCTGGAGAATCTTGTCCATGGCCTGCGCCGGCTTGCCCTTGAGGCGGTCGGACTGCTTGTTGATTTCGTCTTCCTTGGCGATGAGGTCGGCCGGGATTTCCTCGCGCGTCACGGCCGTGGGATGCGCCGCCGCGATCTGAAGTGTGATGTCGCGGACGAGCTGCTTGAACTCTTCCTTCTGCGTGGTGGCCTCGTTGTTCGCGCCGACTTCCACGAGCACGCCGACTTTTGCGCCGGTGTGAATGTACGCGGACACCAGACCGTTGCCGCTGACTTCGATGCGCTGGTGGCGGTTGATCAGCACGTTCTCGCCAATCTTGGAGACGGCGGCCACGCGGTCGGCTTCGAGGTCCGCGCCGGGATTGGTCGCGACTTTTTTCGCAATGTCATCGCAGAACGCGCGGAAACTTTCGTTGCGCGCCACGAAGTCGGTCTCGCAATTGATCTCGATGATCACCCCGAGCCGCGCGCCCGGCGCAATGTAGCTGGCGATGACGCCTTCCTTCGCGTCGCGGCCCGCCTTCTTCGAGGCGGAGGCCTGGCCCTTCTTGCGGAGAATATCCACGGCGACTTCGAGTTCACCGTTCGCTTCCACGAGGGCCTTCTTGCAATCCATGAGGCCCGCGCCCGTCATCTCACGGAGTTTCGCCACGGCACCGGCGGTAATTTCTGCCATAAATTTTCTAAAAGTTGAGAGTTGCTAGTTGAGAGTTGAGTGAAGGAACGCGGCGGGGATGCGGTGTTCACCGGTCCCCGCCGCGCCCATAGCTGTCTTAGGCCGCCGGAGCCACCGCTGCTGCTGCTTCCGCCGGGGCGGGAGCCGCCGCCTGTTCCTCGGCCGGTTGCTCGGGGTTGTTCTTGCGCGCGCGCTTGGAATCGTAATCCGCCTTCGCTTCGCCGACCGCTTGCACGATGGCGCTGAGAATCAGGCGCACCGAGCGGATGGCGTCGTCGTTGCCCGCGATGGGATAATCGATCAGGTCAGGATTGCAGTTCGTGTCCGCGATGGCCACGATGGGAATCTTCAGGCGGCGCGCTTCCGCGACCGCGTTGTGCTCGCGCTTCACGTCCACCACGAACATCGCGGCGGGAAACTTCTCCATCGAGCGGATGCCATCAAAGTATTTGATCTGCCGGGCGTGTTCGCGGCGGATCATCGACTGCTCCTGCTTCACGTAGTCGTTGATCGTGCCGTCTGTCTCCATCTTCTCAATCGCCTTCATGCGGGCGATGGACTTCTTCACGGTCTGAAAATTCGTCAGGGTGCCGCCGAGCCAGCGCTCGGTGCAAAAAAGCTGGCCGCAGGTCTTGGCCGCTTCCTTCACCGTTTCCTGCGCCTGTTTCTTCGTGCCCACGAAGAGCACCTGGCCGCCCTTGCGCACGATGCCCGAGAGGTAATTGCAGGCCGCGTCGAGCTGCTGCGCGCTCTTGCTCAGGTCGATGATGTGGATGCCGTTGCGGGCGTCGAAGATGAAGGGCTTCATCTTGGGATTCCAGCGACGGGTCTGGTGTCCGAAATGGACGCCGGCTTCGAGCAGTTCTTTAACTCCGATGGTGGTCATAGTTTGATCGAAAGACGGGAGACGATGGGCCAGGGCGGGAAAGCTCTCTGGCTCTCGACCCTCTCGGCATAGGACTCACGGCTTTCAGCTTCCGTTGGTTGCGAACTGTGGCGGAAACCTCCGCCCAATCCATCCCGCGGAAAACGGGATTCAGTTTAGTGTTATTGTGGCCGCCGCGCTCACACGAGCACCGGCAAATTAAGGCCGTTCACCCCTCGGAAGTTCATCTGGCACCAGCCATTTGGCCTTCCAAAGGGGCGGCAAGATAGCAAAGCGACTTGGTCGGGCAAGCGTTTGTTTAATGGCTTGGGGACGCCGGTTGTCGGGAGAAGCGATCCGGGGCAAGCCTCCCCCGTAGCGGCGCGTCGGCCGACCGCCGCCATATTTTTTTCAGAATGCGGCGCTCTGCCGAGACGCCGCTACGCGGGGACTCCCGAAGCCCGACGCGCCAAGGTAGGGCGCGCTGTCCCCAGCGCGCCGTGCTGGAATCGGATGGGCCGCTGGAACTTTCCACGCCTCACCCCAGCGCGGTGAGGGCACCGCCGCCATGCGTCCTTCGCGCCCTTCGCGGGAAACAAAAGTGTCCCGCGAAGGGGCGAAGTAGGCGAAGGGAAGAGAAGATGAAAGAACCACCCGCGAGCGAGAAGCGATGCAACCCTTTCAGGGTTGGAAACGATGGGGAGAACGCCACCCAGGGTAGCGCGTCCCCGCGCAACCCTGGGCTTTGGTGATGGAATCCCGTTGGGATTCGGGAAAGGCCCGGCCCCCGTAGCGGCGCGTCGGCAGACCGCCGCCATATTGTTTTTCAGAATGCGGCGCTCTGCCGAGACGCCGCTACGCGGGGACTCCCGACGCCCGACGCGCCAAGGTAGGGCGCGCTGTCCCCAGCGCGCCGCGCCGGAATCGGACGGGCCGCTGGAACTTGCCACGCCTCACCCCGGCGCGGTGAGGACACCGGCGGCCAGCCTCCCGACGCACGAGACAAAACGGGGGGCGGACGAGGAGGAGTTTGCTAGCGGGAAAATGAGGTGAGTCTTTCCAAAGTGATTGCACCACTCGACTCACCGGCTAATCTCGCGCACACAAGTGGACACAATACTGAAGCTCTGGCAATCCGCTGCAATGATGCCCGTGGCGCTAAAGACAGGAGTCTCGATACTGATCTTTGTTGCCGCTAGCGTTGCCCTTTTAGCGCTTTGGATTCCTCCAAAACAACAGGCAACCATGAATGAAAAGAGCGATTCTGAAAAACCGGCCAGCACCCAAGCGATGGGCAATTCAGCAGGTGGAATTCAGACAGGTCATGGCATCATGATTACCGGTGGAAATAACCAGATTGGTGGGTCTGGAAATACCCAAATTGTTAACGCCGACGAAGGAGCGTTTCGTCCTTTGAGCCCAGGGGCGAAGGCGAAGATGGTGTCCCTTTTGAGAACCGTTCCAACTCCACCTCAAGCAAAACCACAAGTCACATTTGTGCCGAAGATGGACAACTCAGTACATATCAAAATTGCGCGAGAGCTCGCCGCAATCGTGAGTGAAGCCGGAATCCAAGCAGATGTTGATGAGAATATGCTTTCCTACGAACCAGTTGACTGGGGATTGGTAATCCACACACATTCGGAAACTGTTTCCTATTTACCAGCGTTTGCTGAAGCGTTGGGTGTATTTTTTCCGGACATGAAGTTTCAATGCAACACCAACACTGCTTATCCATTGGGGAAAATTCGGATTAATCTCTTAGGAAATCCCGCGTTTACCCCAGAAGGAACAGTAAGATTTCACTAATCGCCCTTGAGTGCGGCGATTTCATTCGTCCATAATCTAGCTTCGTAGCAACGACGTCTTGAGCCATTCACAACGTCCTGAACCTGAAGAACCGTTGCGGCACGCCGGGGGCGGTGTTCTCCACCACTTGCACCTGGCCGTTGCCGTTCACGTCGGGCAGGGCTTGCCACGAGGGATTCGCGAGGTCGTCGGTGTATTCGATCCGGTAGGTGCGCCCGTCCAGCGTCTGGATGGAGAAGCGGAAGGTGTCGCCGGTCTTCGTCGGCGCAATCAGCCGGAACTGATCCACGGGCGCGAAGAGAATCTGCACCACGCGCGTCGCGGAATTCGTGCCGCCGCCCAGCGCATCCGCGCGAATCGTGAACGTGCCCTCCACTAGATTGCTCCACGCGAAGTCCCAGCGCTTGGCATTGCCCACGAAGTTCGTGTCCCGCACCGCCGCGCCGCCGGCAAAAAGATTCGTGCTGAAACTGATGAGCACATTCGTCGGCGTGGTCGTGGTCTCGGTGGTGATGGTGAAGGTGTTGATGAGCGGCACGCCGTGGTCGGACGGCAGGATGATCTGATACGGCGAGCGCCCCTCGGAATCGGCAGACGGCGGCTGCACGATGTTCACGGTCGCACCGGAGATGTTCGCGTTCACGAAGCGCGCCGCTTCGAGCGCGAGACCGTCGCCATTGAAATTCACTTCAATGGTGTGCTGGCCGGGAATGATGCCGGTCCAGGTGTAGCGCAGCTCGTTCTTCTGATCGCCGGGCGTTTGATCCTGAAAGACGTAGAGCGGCGTGTTGCTCGGCGAGAAGCGCGGCTGCACCGCGTCATCAATGCGGATGGTGAAGTTGGTCACGTTCGCCGTGAGCACGTCGCTGAACCGGAAGACGAGCGTGTAGGTGTCGCCGGGATTGAAGTTCAGCGTCTGCCCGTCGGTGTTGGGGAACGCAACTTCAAGCGTCTGCGGCGCGGCGAGCGTGGCCACGGTGCGCGAGAGAATCTTCACGCGGTTCGTCAGCACGGAGGAGGTGGTCTCCTTGAGCCGCACGTTGATCACGGCGTTGCTGCTCGACGGCACGGCGTAATAGTTGAAGCGAAACTCCTGCGGGAAGTTCGGATACTGCGTGGTGAGCGCGCCGCCCGGCGAAACTTTCGTGGCCGTGACCCACGCGTTCGAGCCGTTGCCGTTCGGCAGGCCGGTGAGCGCGTCGTCGTTCGCGGGATTGCTGTCGAGGAGGTTGTATTCCACCTGCGTCACGCTCGCATCCGCGCGCACGACCACGCCGTACTGCTGACTGGTGATGGTGCCGTTGGTCGCCGGGAACGCGATGACGCCATCCGGCGGCGCGGCATCGTAGTAGAAGGTTTGCGAGAAGGTGTTGAACACCGACGACTTGCCCGAGCGCGAGAGGAACGCCCGCGCGCGCACGATGTGAAAACCTTCTTCGAGGCCGAGGCGCGTGTGGTTCGTGTTGCGGTTGTTGTGGAGATACACGAACGCGGTCTGCGGGTTGAAGTTCGTGATGGCGAATTGCGTGACGCCGTAACTCTTCGCGTCGTCCGCGTCGGAGATGGGATTGATGCCGTCGTCGTAGAAGGCGATTTTGTAGCGCACCGTCGTGTTGTTCGCTTGCGCGGGAATGGTGCCGCGCCACCAATCCACCACGCCGCCCGCTTCCGTCTCGGTGTGATCGAACGCGAGGTTGATGACCTGCGTGGTGCCGCGCCCGCTCTTGAACGAGCCTTCGGGATTCGAGCCGTCGGTCGTGTAGTAGATGGCACCGTTGTCCGTGTCGAACTGGTAGCCGACCTTCACCCACACGTCGCAGCTCTGCGCGGCCGTCGGTTGCAACGGCACACGCTGCGTCGCAGGCGGACTCGCGCCGCCGGTCACCGGACGAATGGGCCAGTGATAAACCCACTCCGCCGTCTCGGTGTTCACGCCCGCGCCGCCGCCCGCGCCTACGACGATAAGCGAGTTCGCCGTGCCGACGGTGTAGTGATACGTCTCCGCGCCCACCGACACGACGCGGTTGTTCGCCGTGTTGGTGGCGGCGAATTTTTCCGGGCCGCGCCGGAAGCGGAAGAGCGCCTGCTCGTAGCCGAGGAAAACATCCGTGACCGCACCGGGTCGGTTGTCGCGCTTGTCCGTGCCCGTCGAGCCGAGATTCATGTGGCTGTTCAAATCCATCCCGCCGTCGAGCTTCACGAGGATGTTGTTCACGCTGGCGTCGGGCCGCACGAGAATGTCGAACTGCGCGTTGGTCACGATGGGAATATCAATGGCGTAGGTGCGCGTGCCGACATTCGTGCCGCGAATCAAATTGCCCGCCGTGTCCACGCTGCCGCGCATCTTGAACGGGTAGCGCGCATTCCACCCGCTGTCGCCGTCGCGGCCATCCACGCGGTTCACAAAGAGGCGCGGCACTTCGATGTTGTTGTGGCGGAACGTGATGACATCGCGCTGGCTGGCGCGGCTCGCCTCCGGCCCTTGATACGCGTAGGCCACGTAACCGCCGCTGGGGATTTTCACTTCGATCGCTCCGCCGCCCGGCGCGAGCGCCTGCGAGCCGACATAGACTTTGCGGTTCACGGGGTTCGGATCGTTCTTCGAGCTTTCGGCGTCGGCCTTCACGTTCGTCGCGAGGCGCACGAGCAGTTTTGAACACGCACGATCTTTGCCGGGCGAGTCCGCCTGTTGCACCAGCACGGAGCCGGGCGGAAAACCAACAACCAATCCCTGCGCGCGCGAGTTCACCACGGGGAAACATTCGTAGAACGTGCCGCCCGTCATGTTGTTCACGCCGTCATCGAAGCTCACGTCGCCGGGGTTGCCGAAGTTGTCGTTCATCGCGAACCACACCACGGTCTGGTCCGCCGCGCTGCCGCCTTCGCGATAGTCGTTGCGCTCGAAGGCGATGACATCCGTGTCGCCCCAACGCGAGCGCGTGCCGCCACGCGCGAGTTGGTTATGCAGCCACGCGAGGTCGGGCATTTTGTTGTCGCTGAACTGCCCGAGATACGGCGCGTAGGCGATGCGCGGAAATGGATCGCCGCCGCCGCTGCTCTCCTGGTTGTAGCCGTCCGAGTAGAGGAGCGGGATGCCCTCGCGGAAAAAGTAGAAGGCGTTCTGAAGCTCGCGGCGGTTGGCGTAACCGTTGTCGTGACTCGACGCGTGCATGACGCGATTCGGCGCGCTGAATCCGCCCGCGTCGCGCTGCTCGTAGCCGGCGAGCGAGGCGCTGGGATTGCCGAGAATGTTGTTCAGGTTGTTGCGCAGCGGATTGTCGAGGAGCCGCATCCCGCGCCCGAGGTAATCATCGTAGCTCGGCGGCTCACCGAGATGTTCGCCGAAGATCAGCGCGTCGTTGCGAATGGCTTCCGCGTCGTAATTGCTGTTGCGATTGTCGTCGCCTTCCACGTAGCCGTTGCCGCGCACGTTGTTCCCGAAGCCGTGGACGTAATCGAACATGGACTGAATCGCGCCGCAGTAGCCGTTGCCCGTCGCGCTCCCGTAATCGCCGAAGAAATAGCCGGGCGTGTGCTTCACCGCGTCGAGACGGAAGCCATCGCACTTCGTCTCGTGCATCGTCCACAGCACGGCACGGATCGAATACGCGCTGGTGTTCTCCGCCACCGGATCGCCGTTGGTGCCGTTGAAGCCGTGATAACCTCCCGGCAGCGTCGTGAGCGCGAGGTCCATGTAGTAGTCGCGATTGTTCGGATGCCGGATGAAGAACGGGCTACCCGCCGTGCTGCCGTAGTTCGCGCCGAAGTTGATGTTTGGATTCTCCTGCGCGATGTCGATGAGTCCCGAGAGCGGGTTGTTCTGAATCTCGAAGGTGTTGTTCCAATTCCCGATGTTGTCCCAACTCCGGTAAAACGGGCCGGGCAGAACTTGCAGATGAAAATCGCCCGGCCTCATGCCGGGATAATAATTCGTGGGCGTGTTCGCATCGTAGCCCGGCACCGTGAAGCCGCGATGGTTCATGATGTTGTCGAAATACACGCGCAGCCCGAAGCGATGCGCCATCTCCACCGCGCGCAGGAGCTGCGCCTTCGTCCCGTAGCGCGTGCGCACCGTGCCCTGCTGATCCTTGTCGCCGAGATCAAACGGATCGAACAAATCGTAGCCAACGGAAAAGATGGAGCCGCCCTTGGCCGGCGGCGGCAGCCACAGCGACGTGTAACCCGCCTCGGCGATCTCCGGCATCTTCGCGATCAGTTCGTCGTAGTTGACGTTGAACAACTGGAGCATCGCATCCGCGCGTACGGACGGCGTCGCGAACAGCACGGCGCAGCACGCCAGCGCGCTCGACCAATTTTTGAAAACGCGGGTGAGAGTCATCTGGATTGGGGCCAAGCTGCCATTCGCGCGCGAAATTCACAACTGCCAAGGCGGTCTTGCTTCGCTCATCGGACGCCATAGGCTGGCCCGATGAATCCACCGATGAACCGGCGCGTTTTTGCCCGGCGGATTGGCTTGGCCGCCCTGGCCGCGCCGTCGTTACTACACGCGGCCGCAGACGCACCGCTCACCGCCGCCGTCATGGGCCACACCGGGCGCGGCGACTACGGGCACGGACTCGACGCCATCTTTCAAAACCGGGCGGGGATCAAGCTCGTCGCGCTCGCCGATCCCGACGACACGGGGCGTGCCCGGGTGGCGAAGAAAATTGCCGCGCCACGCCATTACGCCGACTACCGCGAACTGCTGGAGAAGGAGCGCCCGAAACTGGTCAGCGTGGCCATGCGGCACGCGGATCAGCATCACGCCATCGTGCTCGCGGCGTTGCGCGCGGGCGCGCATGTGTATTGCGAGAAGCCTTTCACGACCACGCCCGCCGAGGCCGATGAACTCCTGCGCGAAGCCAGTCAGCGTCAGTTGAAAATCGCCGTCGCGCACACCATGCGGATGACTGCGGTGATGGTGCACTTGCGGCAGGCGCTGCGCGAGGGACTGATCGGCGACCTCGTGGAGCTGCGCGCCTACGGCAAGCAGGACACACGCGCCGGCGGCGAGGACATGATGGTGCTCGGCACGCACCTGTTCGACTTGATGCGGATGTTCGCTGGTGATCCACAATCGTGCAGCGCGCGCGTGCTCTGGCAGGGCCGGGACGTCATCGCGACGGATGGACGCGTGGTGAAAGACAACGTGGGACTCGTGGGCGGCGATGAAGTGTTCGCGCAGTTCGCTTTCGCCAATGGAGTGAACGCGACCTTCACCAGCGCCGCGAAGTTGCGCGAGACCGTCGGGCATTGGGGCCTTGAACTGCTCGGCAGCAAGGGCGCGGTGAGAATCAACTGCGACATCAGTCCGAACGTCTTCCTCCGCCAATCCACCGCGTGGCAGGCCGCCGGCAAGACCGATGAATGGAAACCACTCGACGCTGCGCTGATCAAATCACCGCCCGAGCACAACCTCGGCCCCGTCGGCGACTGGCTGGACGCGATCGCCAGAAATCGCGAGCCGGAATGCAGCGGAGGCAACGGCGCGTGGGCCGTGGAGATGGTTCTGGCGGTGTATCATGCCGCCTTGGGCAAAGCGCGCGTGGCGTTTCCGCTCACGAGCCGGGCGCATCCACTGCGGACTGCGGCTTGAAGGTGGAGCGCCGAGCGATGCTCGGCTCCAGGTGAGATGATTTCCCGGCCGAGCGATGCTCGGCGCTCCGTTCACAGAGCCGCGCTGCTCAGAACGACACGCAGCAAAGAAGAACGCCCGGGCGCGAGCGTGATTTTGTTCCGTCCCACGTTGCCGGATTCCACGCAGACCATCTGCTTGTATTCTTCCTCGCCGAAGTCCGGCATCTGTTGCGACTTGGCGATCCAGGGATTCCACACCACCGTCGAGCTCGAGCCAGATTTCTCGACGAGAATTTTCCGGCGCAACGATGGGTCACGAATTTCCACCTTGCCCGTGGTGTCGAGGTAGGTGCGGTCCACTTCGGAGTCGAAGCGAATCTCGCTGAACTGCTCCGTCTTCGGCGCATAGTTCTCCACCTTGTCGAGATAGCTCGCACCCTTCAGTCCCACCACCACCGCCTGCACGATGTCGCCGACGTGGAAGTAAGTGTGCAGACAGTTCTCGAAGGCAAAGGGCTGGTCGCGCGAGCAGTTGGTGACGATGAGATCGAGCTTGAGCTGGTCGGTAACGGTCACGACGTAGTTCGCGGTGAAGGGCGGCCACATCCCGCCCGCACTCGTCTCCGGCAGGCTGAAGCGCAGCGTGGCTCCGCCCTCCGGCAGCGCGCTGGTCTCATGCAGCACCCAGTCCGTCTGACGCGCAAAGCCGTGCGCCGGCTCGCCCTCGCGCGGGCCAAACCACGGCAGAATGATCGGCACGCCGCCGCGAATGGGTTGCTGGCGCGCGAAGCGGCTGCACTGGCTCATGAACAGCAGCGGTGGCTGGCCGTTGATCTGAAAATCCGTGACGTGCGCGCCATGCAGATAAACCTCCGCCGTTGCCGCGTTGCTCGTTACCTCCACCTTCGGCAGCTCGCCGTTGCCTTCGATGATGGAGATGCGACCGGGGATTTCAAATCGCCGCAGGGCTTCGAGTGCATTGCCGTTCGCCATAGGTTGGCCGCAACCATAGCCATGCGGGGAATTTGCGCCCAAGCAATTTTTTGGCGTGCCGCCAGCGTCTCGCTGGCGAATCCAACCGGCCTTTAGCCGGAACCATCCATTTGATCCCGGGACCGCGCCCGCCCCGGGCGCCGTGGGCCGCGCCTCGCGGCCCACGGAGGGTGCCGGAAAACACTCACGGTTTGGTGCGGGTCCGCGCCTCGGGTTCGGCGCGGGGGCGCGCCGAACCACAGCCGGGGCGGCTGCGGTCCCCGTTCTTTTCAACTGCATAGTTCCGCTTTAGAAGCCACGCCAGCGGGACGCTGGCGGCACGTTGCATCCCGCATTTTTTCGTTCGCCAAAAATTATCCACCCCGTAGCCTCGCGCCCTCACATTTTATGGCAAAAGCACACACGTATAAATTTTGTTTCGGCCCCTGGAATCTCAGCGAAGGCCAGGATCCCTACGGCCCCACCACGCGCCGCGCGCAGACCTTCGACTGGAAGCTGGCGCAACTGAAGAAGCACGGCTTCGACGCCATGATGTTCCACGACGACGACGCGGTGCCGGACATCGACAGCAAGAGCGAGGCGCAAATCCGCAAAGAGGCGAAGGAGTTGAAGAAGCGTCTCGATGGCGAAGGCATCGCCGCCGAGATGGTCGCGCCGCGTCTGTGGTTTGCGCCGCAGACCGTGGATGGCGGCTACACCAGCAACGATCCGAAGCACCGGCAATACGCCATCGACCGCTCGCTGCGCTCCATCGACCTCGCGAACATTCTCGGCACGGACCTGCTCGTGCTCTGGCTGGCGCGCGAAGGCACTTACATCCGCGAAGCCAAGAGCGGGCGGCGCAGCGTGGATTTGCTCGTTGCGGCGTTCGACAAGATGCTGGCCCACGACAAACGCATCCGCCTCTCCATCGAGCCGAAGCCGAATGAGCCGATGGACCATGCGTATATTCCGACCATCGGCCACGCGCTCGCCATCGCCCAACTCACGCGCGACTCGAAGCGCGTCGGCTGCCTGATTGAATCAGCGCACGCGATTCTCGCCGGACTCGATCCGGCGGATGAAATCGATTTCGCCTGCGCCTTCGGCAAGCTCTGGTCACTGCACCTGAACGATCAGAACGGGTTGAAATACGATCAGGACCGCCCGTTCGGTTGCACCAACCTGCGCAGCGCCTTCGATCAAGTCCGCGCGCTGGAGCGCAACGGCTACGGCAAGAAGGGCGAATACGTTTGCTTTGATGTGCATCCCTTCCGCACCACGAAGGAGGAACACTGGATGGCGCACCTGACGAACTCCCGCCGCACGTTCTTGAAGCTATTGGCCAAGGCGCGCTCGTTCGATGAGAAGGCGGCGCAGAAGTTGATCGCGGAGCGGAACTATCAGGCGCTCGACCAAATGGTGATTGAGCACCTGCTCGGTGATTGAACGGAGCGCCGAGCACCGCCTCGGGCCTGCCTCGCGTGCTTCCACGCGAGTTGGAGTCCAAGCTTCAGCTTGTTCTGGGCGCGTACGCGCCCCGGGGACACGCTGAAGCGTGAACTCCAGCGCTCCACGTTGACGCTGTTTCCCGCGCCCTTTAACTTCGCGCCATGATTGATGTCGCCGAAATCCCCACTGGGGTGGATCGATTCGAGACCAAGGCGCGCACGCCGCCGCCGAATCTCGACGCCCTCTCCCGCGACATCCTGGCGCTGAAGAAAAAGCTCAACGCCGTTATCCTCGCGCACAATTATCAGGTGCCGGAAATCCAGGACATCGCCGACTACGTGGGCGATTCGCTGGGCCTCGCGCAGCAGGCGGCGAAGACACCGGCGGATGTCATCGTATTCTGCGGCGTTCACTTCATGGCCGAGACGGCGAAGATTCTGAACCCGAACAAGATCGTGGTGCTGCCGGACAAGGACGCGGGCTGTTCGCTCGAAGAAAGCTGCCCCGGCCCGAAGCTCAAGGCGTTGCTGGATACGAATCCGAATTTCTGGACCATCGCCTACATCAATTGCAGCGCGGAAGTGAAGGCGCTCTGCGACGTGATTTGCACGAGCGGCAACGCGGTAAAAATTGTCAACGCCGCACCCAAGGACCGCGATCTCCTCTTCGTGCCGGACGAAAATCTCGGCTCGTGGGTCATGGAGCAGACGAAGCGGCCCATGACGTTGTGGCGCGGGAACTGTTACGTCCACGTCGAGTTCACGCACGCGAGCATTACGCGCATTCGCCGCGAGCATCCCGACGCGCCGCTGGTCGCGCATCCCGAATGCACCAAGGCCGTGCGGATGCTGGCCGATGAAGTGTGCTCGACGGAGAAGATGGTGAGCTACTGCAAGAATTCTCCGGCCCCGGCCATCATCATCGCGACCGAGGCGGGGATGCTGCACCGCCTGGAGCGCGAGTGCCCGGACAAGATTTTTATTCCCGCGCCGAGTGATCGCTGCGCGTGCAACGAGTGCAAGTTCATGAAGATGAACACGCTGGAGAAGCTGCACGACTGCATGGCGAACCTGAATCCGCGTGTGGAGTTAAGCCCGGAGATAATTGAACGGGCGCGCTTGCCGATTGAGCGGATGCTGGAGATTTCGGCGCGACCGTAAGCCTGTGCCCCCGGCGTCCCGCCGGGTCGGGGTTTGCTCACTCCGAGCGCGCCTCCCTTGGCGAGTGGCGTTGCTGCCAGCACGCCTCCACCCGGCGGGACGCCGGGGGCACGCTTCAGCGCAACGCTTTCAGCACAGCGACAAAATCCTTCGGCCACTTCGCCTCGAACTTCACCAGCTTGCCTTTGCGCGGATGCGTGAAGGTGAGTAGCCGCGCGTGCAGCATCTGGCGCGGGATTTTCACGCCGGTCAATTCGTGCAAGCGCACATTTTGCTTCCGTCCGTAAATGTCATCCCCCGCCAGCGGGAAACCAAGATGCAGGAAGTGAACGCGAATCTGATGCGTCCGCCCCGTGTGCAACTGCGCCGACACCAGCGTCGCGCCTTGCAACCGCGCGCCGACTTCGTAACTCGTCCAGGCTTCTCGCCCGCCTTTGACCACGGCCATACGCTGACGCTGCGTCGCGTGCCGGGCAATCGGCGCGCGGATGTCACCGCGCTCCGTTTTTAAATCACCGCAGAGAATGGCGTCGTAAATTTTCGTCACGTCGCGACCGGCGAATTGTTCGGAAAGTTTCAGGTGCGTCTCGTCGTTCTTCGCGACGACGAGGCAGCCGCTCGTGTCCTTGTCGAGCCGGTGGACAATGCCGGGCCGCGCCACGCCGCCGATGCCGCTGAGTTCTGCGCCGCAATGATGGAGCAACGCGTTCACCAGTGTGCCGTCATCGTGGCCCGCCGCCGGATGCACCACGATGCCGGGCGCCTTGTTCAGCACGAGCAAGTCATTGTCCTCGAAGAGGATGTCGAGCGGGATGGCTTGCGGCTGCGCCTCGGCGGCTTTCGCCTCGGGCCAGACGATGGAAATGACTTCGCCCGCGCGCGGCGGGTGCGTGGGTTTCACGGCGCGGTCATTGACTCGAATGTGACTTTCTTCGATGAGCCGTTGCATTGTGCCGCGAGATTTTTCAGGAAAACGGGCGCGAAGAAAAACGTCCAGACGCATGCCGGGGTGGGATTGCTCGACGGTGAAAACTTCCGGCGGTTGCTTCACGATTTGGGCGCGGGCTGTTCCGTGCTCGCGACTTTCGGCTGCGCCTCGGGCCGCCACGACAAGATGAAGAGCAGTCCCACGCCAACGCAGATCGCGCTGTCCGCGATGTTGAACGCGGGGAAATCGTGCATCACTCCCGAGCGCGTGATGAGATGGAAGTAGAGGAAATCAATGACGTGGCCATGCACGATGCGGTCGAGGAGGTTGCCCGCGATGCCGCCGAAGATGAGTCCGAGCGAGAGCGAACCGAGCGAGGTGTCCGCGCCGAATTTATTTCGCACCAGCACGAGCACGACGAGCGCAACGGCGGAGACGATGGCGAGAATTCCGTTGTTGTTGCTGAACATGCTCCAGGCCGCGCCGGTGTTGTACCAGTGGACGATGCGGAAAAATCCGGGCAGCACATGAATCTCGCTCTGCCCAGGGATGGGCAGCAAATGGAGCACGCTCCATTTGGTCAACTGGTCCAGACCGAAAATAACCAGGGCCAGGATCGCGATGCGGAGATTGTAATTCTGCTTCAAGCGCGGGGTGTTTAGCGGGCGGGCGGGGGAATGACAACCTTTCACAATCTGATGATGGCCGCACGGACACACCCGAGGTCGCACAGGTCGCGAGACCGGAAAGTCTCGCCACATGCCGACTGGAAAGCCGGCGTTACGGTCAGCCCGGCGGCCAGCCGAGTTGCCGTCCGCCGAGGATGTGGCAGTGCAGGTGCGGGACGGATTCGCCGCCATCCCGGCCGTTGTTGATCACGAGGCGGTAGCCGGTGCCGTCGAGGCCGAGCTGTTGCGCGACGTAGGCGGCTTTCAGGAGGAGGTGTCCGAGGACGCGCTCGTCTTCTTCCGTCGCCTCGGCAATGCGCGGCACGGGCTTCTTCGGGACGATGAGAACGTGGGTCGGTGCCTGGCCGTTGAGGTCGTGAAAGGCGATCACCGAATCGTCTTCGTAAGCAATCTTCGCGGGAATTTGCCGCGCGATGATTTTTTCAAAGAGTGTCATGGGCGGAGTGTGGGCGGAAGGAGACGAAGTTGAAAGGTGAAGATGCTCCAGCTCGCAAGCCGCCACCGTTCAAGCGTTACACGACCGTCAGTCCGCAGGGTTGCGATGGATTCTCGTGGAAGACACAGCCGCGCAGAAATTCCACGATCTGATCACTCAACTGCTGGCAGCGTGGAGACCAGCGGCGCGCGCCGGAGAGTTGTTTCACGCAGGGGCGCAGGCCGGAGAAGCGGATCATTTGCGGCGCGTCGGCGAGTTCCTTCCGCACCTCGGCGCGAAGGCGGTTGAAGAAACCAAGTTCAAATTCGTAACCGGATTCCATCGCCAGCCGGCGCAAGTCCCAGTCCGCCGCGCGTTCGGTCCTGGCGTCGGGATCGCAGGTCACGTTCAGGCCGAGTCCGCGCAGCGCCTTTTCCAGCGCCTCGGTGAACTCGCTCAACGTGACGGTCGTGCGTTGCAACTCGTGGTGGAAATAATGAAGCACGGCGGCGGCGGCGTGCTGCACCACTTCGCGGTCGAGGTGTTCCATCGCGCCACCCAGCAACTCCACCGTGACGTTGGAAACCGAGCAGGGGATGTGGTCGCCGTTGTTCATTTCAAACACCAGGCAGTCCGATCGTAAGAGTATCATGGTGCTTCTCCAGCTTCTTGATCTCGGTGAGAAATTCGTCCGGCTCCTCGAACTGCCGGTAAATGCTCGCGTAGCGGATGTAGGCGACTTTATCGAGCGAACGCAGCTCGGCCATCACGCGCTCGCCGATCTGGCGGTAGCTCACTTCGCTGCCGTGCTTCGCCGCCAGGTCGTGATGGATTTCATCCGCGAGGTCGCGCAGCCGTTCGGGGCCGACGGGGCGTTTGTAACAGGCGCGCTCCAGACTGAGCCGCAGTTTCTCGCGCGAGAAATCTTCGCCGCTGCCATTGCGCTTCAGAACCTTGAGCGTTTCTGCCTCAATGACTTCGTAGGTGGTGAAACGGGTGGCGCACTGAAGGCACTCGCGCCGCCGCCGGATGGTGACGCCATCGCGCGATGATCGGGAATCGATCACCTTGTCTTCGAGACCTTCACATTTGGGACAACGCATGAGTCGGCCACTCCTAATGGTGTGGCTGGTTTGAGGTAGCACCTATTTGTTGCGGTCGTCAAACGGATTTCCGGGGAGCGAGCACGATGAATAACTCGCCGCCAGCATTTTTTGGAGTCGCTCATGGTAGGCTCCGACGGCCGGGAAGCGAAGCCGAACTCGGCCAGCAAGACCGGAGTCTTTCCTTGGGAAATCGCCTTTTATCGTGCGTGCCATTGAGTGTCCTTTTGCGTTGGGTGCGACAAAGACGGCCAGCCAAAAATATGAAAAGCCGATTCAGAATAGCCGAATGCGGGAAGGCCAAGCGGCCGGTGCTGAACCTTGCCAGTCTCCGGCACCGTTTGCTATCGCTGCGGCGAACTTAAATGATCGCTGGTCGCCAGAACTTGAAGGAGGCCCACGTCCTCGGACGCAACACGACCGAACGCCGCGTGAAGGTGGAGGCGTGCCCCGCGCTGGGTCGCCACCAGATCAAACACCTCGGCACCGTGGACGCCGCCGCGCCGTATCAAATGGTGCGCGCCGATCTCAGCGGCACCTACCTGCTCGCGTGCTTCGGCGGGCGCGGCCAAATCCTCCTCGACGGACGCTGGCAGACCATCGGCGCAGGCACCGCCTGCCTCGCGCCGCCGCATGTCGTGCTCGCCTTCCGCGCGTTGCCCAAGACGCGCTGGCAATTCTGCTGGGTGCGCTACCAGCAAAAGCCGGAGCAGAAGCCCATCATCTCCTCGTCGTCGCCCGCCGTCGCGCGTTTCGATGCCGAGCCGATGCGCGCCGCCATCGCCGGGCTGTGGCATGAAGTGCAATCACCCGTCGCGCCTGCGACGGCCGAGCATTGGGTGGACATCATTCACACTTACGTCCTGCGTTTCGCGCAACCGTGGCATGTGGATGATCGTCTGCGGCACTTGTGGAATGCGGTCTCGGCGGAACTCGGCGCGGATTGGAATTTGGATAAGCTGTCGCGCCAATGCCATTTCAGTGCCGAGCATTTGCGCCGGCTCTGCCATCAGGAAATCGGCCGCAGCCCGATGCACCAGGTCACCTACCTCCGCATGGAGCGCGCCGCGAAACTGCTCACGACCACGGGCGACAAGATCGAAGTCATCGCCGCCGCCGTGGGTTACGACAATCCGTTCGTCTTCTCGCGCACGTTCAAGAAATGGATCGGCTGGCCGCCCTCCGACTACCGCGCACGGCAGAAGCCGTAGCGGTGTTGATTCACCGGCGCTGGTAGTGCGTCGTCGCTCCGCGCGCGCCGGGGGGAGGCGTAAGAAGTTCTTACTTCGCGAAACGGGCGTGGTCGGCGACTACCGCTGGGGGCAAGAACGCAAGCGCATGATGCTGGGATGAGAGCAGGCGCAGAGAGGGTGAAAAGCATAGGAGCGCCGGCTTCCAGCATCGCGCGTTAAACTCATCCTGACCAAACGCGCCGTGCTGGGAGCCGGCGCTCCAAACGCCGTTCACCGCTGCTCCGCCGCCGCGCGGCAGGCATCGGCCACCAGGGAAAGGTTCATCAAAAACTCCTCGCGCCCCGCCGCCGGGAGCACGCCGAGCAGTTCGCTTTGCAGGGCCACGGCAATCGCCCGCGCGGACTCGTAAGTTTTCTTCCCTTTCGCCTGCACCTTGATGCGATGCGCGCGGCGGTCGCGCTCGTGCGGCGTGCGCTCCACGTAGCCGAGCTTCTCCATTCGTTCGAGCAGCGAGGCCACGGTGTTTGGATCGCTGGACATGGCGCGCGAGAGTTCGCGCTGCGTCATGCCGAGCGCGTCGTTCTCCAGCAACGTGCGCAGGACGGTGAACTGATCCGGCGTGAGCTGCAGATGCGTGATGCGGCGGCGAAAAGCCTGGTTCAATCCATACCACGAGCGGCGCAGCAGCAGCGGCAGCCGCCGGCGGTTCGGCGAATCAATCGGCTCGAGAAATTCAGTCTTGGGCATGGCTCAGGATTTTGGGGCGGGCTTCATGCTGTCGAGCAGCGGGCCGAATTGTTTTTCCAGCTCGGCGATGCGCTTGAGCACATCTGGCAATCGGCGCAGGGCGATAAGCTGGCGCTTGGTCTCACGGTCCGGGCCGGCGGGGATGCCGAGCCACTTCTCGCCGTCCGGGATGTCGTGGATGACGGCAGATTTTCCGCCCACGATGACCTGGCTCCCAATCTTCAGATGCCCCCCGATGCCGGCCTGCGCGGCCACGACGGTGAAGCTGCCAATCTTCGTGCTGCCCGCGATGCCGCATTGTCCGACGATCAGGCAGCCCTCGCCGATCACGACGTTGTGCGCGACTTGAACGAGGTTATCAATCTTCGTGCCGCGCCCGATGACGGTCGAGCCAAGCGCGGCGCGGTCCACGCAGGAGTTCGCGCCGATCTCCACGTCGTCGTGAATGATCACGTTGCCGAGTTGCAACACCTTGAGTTGCTGGCCCTGGTCGAAGACGTAGCCATAGCCGTCCGCACCGATGACCGTGCCCGAGTGAATCCGCACGCGGCTGCCGATCTGCGAACGTGGGTAGATAACGACGTTCGGAAAAATCTTCGAGTCATCACCGAGGCTCGTGTCGTCGCCGAGATTTACTCCGGCGAGCAGCGCGGAATGCGCGCCGATCTTCACCCGCTCGCCCACCACGCAATGCGGTCCGATGTGTGCCGTAGGATCAATTTGCGCCGAGGTCGCGACGACTGCCGTCGGATGCACGCCAGCGGGCAGCGGCGGCTCGGAGAAAAAGAGCGGCAACACTTTCGCGTAAGCCACGCGCGGATTCTTCACGCGCAACAAGGTCTTCGTCGCCGAGGTCGCCTTGTCCCCGACGAGGATGGCAGATGCGCCGCTCTGATCAGCTTTGTCGAGATAGGCCTCGTTCTCCGCGAAGGTCAGATGCCCCGCGCGCGCAGCATCGGCGGGCGCAAAGCCATTGATGGTGATGGAACCGTCGCCGATGAGTTCCGCGCCAAGTTTTTCCGCGAGTTGAGAAGTGGTGAATGAAGGCATGATTGAAAAATTCAGGCTGGGGAAACAGCGGCGCTAAAGCGACCGCACTCCAAACGCTGTCGCGCAGCACCAAGCGTCTCCTGACTCGCGAAGCGTTTGGAGTGCGGTCGCTTCAGCGCCGCTTTCGCAGTCGTGATGACGGGGAAAAGCATCATGGCAGTTTGTGACGATCAAAAAACGGCGCGACACGCGCCGTCGTTGACTCGCAATTGGCGCGGAATATAGAGTCCGCGCGATTTTCCACGCAAACAAAGTTTGGCGGGAACTCACGACATAACGCACGGACACAACACATTTTATGAGTCGCAAAATTCGTTACGGCATGGTCGGCGGCGGGCGCGGGGCCTTCATCGGCGCGGTGCATCGCATCGCGGCCTCCATTGATCAGCAGATTGAACTCGTCTGCGGCGCGTTCTCCTCCGACCCCGAACGGTCGAAGGCCAGCGGCGCGGATTTCTTTCTGCCCGCCGACCGTTGCTACGGCACCTTCGAGGAGATGATTCGTGCCGAGGCGAAGCTGCCCGTCGGCGAGCGCATGGATTTCATTTCCATCGTCACGCCGAACCACATGCACTATCCGCCCGCCAAGCTGGCGTTGGAAAACGGCTTTCACGTTTTGAGCGACAAGCCCGCGACGCTGAACCTCGCCGAAGCGAAGAAGCTCGCCGCCATCGTGAAAAAGAGCGGACTCCTTTACGGCCTCACCCACAACTACACCGGCTACCCGCTCGTCAAAGAAGCGCGCGACATGATCCGCGCGGGCAAACTCGGCAAGATTCGCAAGGTCGTGGCCGAGTATCCGCAGGGCTGGCTCGCCACGCGCCTCGAAGCCAGCGGCCAGAAGCAGGCCGCCTGGCGCACTGACCCGAAGCGCAGCGGGGCAGGGGGCTGCGTCGGTGACATCGGCACGCACGCCGAAAATCTCGCCGAGTACATCACTGGTTTGCAGATCGAGGAACTCGCCGCCGACATCACCAGCTTCGTCAAAGGCCGCAAGCTCGACGATGACGCCAACGTTCTCCTCCGCTTCAAGGGCGGCGCGAAGGGCGTGTTGCATTGTTCGCAGATTTCCGTGGGTGAGGAAAACAACTTGAACATCCGCGTCTATGGCGAACTCGGCGGACTCGAATGGCATCAGCGCGAACCGAACACCCTGCTCGTGAAATGGCTCGACCAGCCCGTGCAGCTTTATCGCACCGCCCAGGGCTACCTCGGCGACAACGCCAAGGCCGCCGGCCGCACGCCGCCCGCGCATCCCGAGGGCTATCTCGAAGCCTTCGCGAACATTTACAAAAACTTCGCCAGCGCCATCCGCGCCCGCGACGGCGGCAAGAAGATCGGCAAGGACGACATCGCAAACGACTTCCCGAAGATCGAAGACGGCGTGCGCGGCATGGCCTTCATCGAGGCGGTCGTGAAGTCGTCGAAGAAGAACGCGGCGTGGACGAAGCTGGACGTGTAATTCTCTAAACCCGAACTCCGAAGTAGCGCGCTGATTTTCCGGGGGGCGCGCCCCCGTTTCCTCAGATCATACCCCCTCCAATGGCCAGCCGGTCCAGCGGCGGCACCAACTTCGGCGACGCGGCTTTGAGCCAGTCCAACGTCGCGTCCACCAGGGGTTTGTGTTTGCCCAGCCCACCCCACGCCGCCGAGAGTTTCACCACCATCTCGCGGCCCAGCACGCCCAGCACCG
>Ga0163150_10001152_pt1 | contig 46263 bp, 31 predicted proteins | sample OliLakLV19P2IB_FD_148628 | JGI IMG/M metagenome (GOLD analysis project Ga0163150, IMG submission 148628) | Freshwater microbial mat bacterial communities from Lake Vanda, McMurdo Dry Valleys, Antarctica - Oligotrophic Lake LV.19.P2.IB | ecosystem: Environmental > Aquatic > Freshwater > Lake >... | reverse complement strand
CGGTTACAGGCCGGAGAGGGCGTGCCTGAAGAGGACTTCCACCTCTCTGACCAAATGCGCTTTCAGGCGCACGAAGAAGCGGCCTCCTGCCGCTTCACAAACGTCCCATCTCCACGGCATGGGCATTCTGCCCATGCTGTTGTCCCCCTTGGCAAGGGGGACCATAGGGGGTCTGCTATGAAGACCCCCTGCCGCAAAGAACGCGGCGTCCCCCTTGAAAAAGGGGGACAAATGTAGAAACTCCAGATTCCGGCTTTTCGCCGGAATGGAATGACAGCTAGCCGATAAACCAGAAACGACGATGAAACGATCCAAGAAATCGACGCCCTCTGAAGAGCGCGTGCTGCCTTCCATGCACGTATCCGGAAAAACTGCCTTGGTGACGGGCGCCGGCTCGGGACTTGGCCGATCCATCGCCCTGGCGCTGGCCCAGGCCGGCGCTGATGTGGCCATCACTGAGCTTCCGAGCCGCTTGGAGAATGCGCGGGCCGTCGCAGCTTCCATACGAGCGATGGGACGAAAAGCCCTGGTGGTAAAGCTGGACGTCACCTCCTTGAAAAGCATCCAGCGGGCGGTGGGAGAGGTAGTGAAAGAGTTCTCGAGAATCGATATTCTGGTCAACAACGCCGGGATCAACATTCCCAAGCAGGCGCTGGAAGTCACCGAAGAAGACTGGGATCGTGTTTTGGACGTCAACTTAAAAGGTGTCTTCTTCTGCGCGCAGGCAGTGGGGCGAGAAATGGTCCGGCGAGGTTCAGGCAAAATCATCAACATCGCTTCTCAGAATGGCGTCGTGGGCTATCATGATCGTGCGGCTTACTGTTCCAGCAAGGGCGGCGTCGTGAACCTGACGCGTGTGCTGGCCATTGAATGGGCGCCGCATCAGGTCAATGTGAATGCTGTAGCGCCGACCTTTGTGTTAACGCCGCTGACAGAAAAGATGTTTGCAGATCCGGCCTTCTCGCGTGAAATCCATCGGCGCATACCGTTGGGAAGGTTGGGGAAACCGGAAGACATCGTCGGGGCAGTGGTCTTCCTGGCAAGCCCGGCCGCCGATTTGATCACGGGGCACACGTTGCTCGTGGATGGCGGCTGGACGGCGATTTAGACCTGGCGAAGCAGAGTGATCCGTTCAATCTGCATCTCAGATTTGAGCTGTGTGTCATTCCCGCAGAAGCAGGAACCAGGAGGGTGAGGAATCACTGGATTCTCGATTTCGCGGGAATGACGCCGATGACTGCATCGAGTGCAGGGCGTCGCCAGCTGAAAACTGCAACGTGACAGTTGAGGTTTGCAATTGTTGTCTCTTTATCGAGGTCCAATGTGAAACGCATTCAGCTCTTGGTGTATCTGGTGTTGTTTTCGGTCTTGAGCGTTCAATCTGCTTTGACGCTGTTCAGCCAGGGAGTCGCTGTTCCGCGCCGGGTGGGCCGTGCGGCGCCCAACGTAAAACTCGAATTTCCCCTCCCGAAGGTGGATTTTGAAGATGTTGCCGCCAAAGCGGGATTGACGGCCCGCCACGTCACGGGTCCGGACTTCGACAAGAAGTACATCATCGAAACGACCGGCAGTGGTGTCGCGCTCATCGACTACGATACGGACGGCTGGCTGGACGTCTTCATGGTGAACGGCACCACGCTCGAAGGTTTTCCGAAGGGGCAGGAACCCACCAGTCATCTTTACCGCAATAACCGGGACGGCACATTTGCTGACGTCACTGAAAAGGCCCGTCTGGTGCGCACTGGTTGGGGCCAGGGTGCCTGCGTTGGCGACTACGACAACGACGGCCGTGACGACTTGCTGGTGACCTACTTCGGGCAAAACGCGCTCTATCACAATGAAGGCAATGGCCAGTTTGCTGAGGTGGCTGGGAAGGCAGGCCTGTCACACACCTCACCACGCTGGAGCACGGGATGCTCTTTTGTGGACTACGACAAAGATGGACGGCTGGACCTGTTCGTTGCGAACTACGTGATCTTCGATATCAAGAAAATCCCCGCCAAAGGGACGAATCAGTTTTGCCAGTGGAAGGGAATGCCCGTCATGTGCGGTCCTCGGGGTCTGCCGGGCGGCACAAATCTGCTCTATCACAACAACGGTGACGGGACATTCACCGACGTGTCTGAGAAAAGCGGTGTCGTCAAGCCGAGCGGTTATTACGCGTTTACGTCACTGGTGTCTGACTACGACAACGATGGCTGGCCGGACATTTACGTGGCGTGCGATTCGACGCCAAACATTCTCTACCACAACGAAGGCAATGGAACGTTTACGGACATTGGACTGATTTCGGGCGGGGCCTTCAACGAGGATGGCCAGGAACAGGCCGGCATGGGCGTATCCACGGCAGACTATGACAATGACGGATTTTTCGATATTGTGAAAACCAACTTCACGGACGACACTTCAACGCTCTACCGCAATGCGGGCGACGGAACGTTTAACGATGTCACCTATCCAGGCCGCCTCGGCGTCAACACGCGCTTTCTGGGATGGGGGACTGGTTTTTTCGACGCGGACCATGACGGATGGAAAGACATTTTCATGGTGAATGGCCATGTTTATCCAGAAGTGGACACCCAAACTCCCGACAGTCCCTATAAACAAGAGAGGCTTGTTTATTGGAACCTGCGCAACGGATCGTTTCTCGACATTTCCGAACAGGCAGGCAAGGGCATCCTGGAGCGCCACTCCTCACGGGGCGCGGCCGTCGGCGATCTCGACAATGACGGCAGCCTGGAGATCGTGGTCAACAATATGAACGAGACGCCCAGCCTGCTGAAGAACCGCGGTGAAAGGAAGAATTGGGTTCTGATCAAGACAGTGGGCAAGAAATCCAATCGGAATGGCATTGGTGCGCGGGTCACGATCTTTACCGGCAGCCAGAAGCAGATGGACGAAGTGCGCAGCGGCGGAAGCTACCAATCCCAAAACGACCTGCGCCTGCACTTCGGTCTCGGCGACGCTCCGAAAGTCGACCACGCTGACGTGAAATGGCCGAGCGGCATTCATGAAACGTTTGAGAACGTCAGCGCCAATCAAGTGGTGGTTCTTGAGGAAGGAAAAGGAAAGCCGCTAGCGGCGAAGAATCCGGCAGGCAAGAAATAGGACACGGAAGCCTCCCTTGAAAATATTCCCCCTTACCAAAGGGGGAAAGAAGGCGAAGCCTTCAGGGGGTTGTCGTGGACTTTGGGAAGGCTGGCCTGACAACCCCCTGGTGCTTCGCGACCGCCATCGCTTGGCGCCGCCCCTTTGGAAATGGCGACGTGAAAAATTTGTCGCGGCAACACTACAAACCCGTTGGCTTCAAATCCCCTTTTCTAAGGGGGTACGGATTCTGACGGTTGCTTGATTTTTTCACAGCTTCAGGGGAACGCCGCATTTTTTGCGGCAGGGCATCTCGAGTCCTCAGCCGCAGCCCAGCACGGATCGCTATCTCACTCTACTCGCCATCACACCCCATCTACCGGAGCTTTGCAAAAGCGCATCAACGACGGCAGCAGGAAAATGTTGGCCAGCAGATCGGTCCCCATGATGAAGGCTGTCAGCAGGCCAAACTGCGATACCGGCACAAACCTCGAGAGGCCGAAGACCAGGAATCCAAGAGTGAGTGCGACGGACGCGGCCAGCATGGCTCCACCTGCATTCTTGAGGCTTTCACGTGTGGCATCGGCAGTCGAAAGCCCCTTGCGCACGTTTCTCTGAAAATGGACCAGGAAGTGAACGCAATTGTTCACGGCAATTCCGATGGCGACATTTGCGATCAGACTGGTGTTGACATTCAGAGAGACGCCTGACCAGCCCATGAGGCCGAAACAGAGCAACACCGGGAGTCCTGCCGGGATCATGGCCAAACAGGCAATTTTGAACGATCGAAACAGAATGACGACGATAGCAGAAATGAGCAAGACCGAGAACATCAGGCTCTTCGCCTGCTCTGCTGCCACTCGATCTGAAGTTCGGTTCATCAATACCAAACTGCCGCTCACCTGAACTTTGAAGTCAGATGGAAACAGTTGCGCTGCTTTCTGGTTGATTCGATCGATCGTCGTGTGGAGCTCAGAAGAGCTGAACAGATGCGTTCGGGCGACAATGCGGGCATAACGGTGGTCGGACGAAAGAAAGTCAGTGCTTAGGCCGCTGGGATCGGATTCTGCAAACTCGATCAAACTCGCGATGACTTCCGCTTCCTCCGGCACCGCAAAATAGTCCGGAGCCTCGCTGTGAAAGGCACGATTCAGCAGTTTCAGCGTATCCACGAAAGAAAGCGCTGCGTCAACTCCCGGAATCTCCTGAACGCCCCGCTGCAAAGCCTCCGTAGCTTTGAGAACGTCGGGATCCGTGACCTTGCGCTCTCCTTTTGACTCCACAATGACGAATAACGGAGCAATGCCGGCCATCCGCTCGTGAAAGAACCGGGCCGTTTGGACGACCGGTGCGTTCTTATGAAAGTAGGAAAGATAATCGGTATGGACCTGAAGATCGAGCACCCCCCACAGTGCCCACCCGGCCGACACAAGCGAAATTGCATAGACCCAGCCGGCCCGATGAAGATTGAACCGGGCAAGCCCCTCCAAGAAAGTATGCCGGCGACTGTCCTCCCCGCCGGGTAGTTGGTCGAAACGAGGGACAGGCGAAAACCAAAGAAACGACGGCACCAAGAGAACGCAGAACCAGTAGCTCAAAAAAACGCCCACCGTGGCGAAGATGCCCAGATCGCGGATGGCGGGGATGCCCGAGAAGATAAAAGCCCCAAAGCCGGCCATCGTCGTCGCGGCGGAAATGAAGATCGGGGAGTGGGTGTAAGCCACAGCATCCAGCAACGCCTGCCGATACGTGTTCCGGTCCAACTTTGCGTCAGGCTGCTCGCCCCAAACAGCGTAGGCCTTATGCAGCAACCGGTAGTACTGCGCCAGAAAATGGATCACATAGGATGTTCCGTTTGAAATCAGAAGCGAGGGAAGGATCATGGTCGTGACCTTTAGAGGCCGGCCCGACCACACCATGGCAGCAAGTGTCCAGACCACCGCCAACGCGATCATTCCCAGCGGGAGCACGATTCCCCGAAGGCAACGAAAACTTACAGCGAGGATCAAAGTCACCAGCAGCAGCGTCAGAGGCGTTAGAACCCGCAGGTCGCGTATCATATTCTCAGTGCCCTGCAGTTCCATCTCTGGCAAGCCGCTGACAAATGCCTGGCCTTCGCCGAGCACCCGGTGAGTAATGGCGCGAACCTGTCGTGTCACTTCCCTGCCCTGCAGCAAGCTGTCCTTCTGTTCAAACTCATCGAGGAAGACCAGCACCGCCAGCGTTCGGTCATCGGAAGAGATCAGATTCTTGACGTAGAACGGGTTGTCCCGAATTCGACCACGCAGCTCATGCAGATCGATATGGCTCTCGTCTTCAGGAATCAGAGGCGAGACAACCACTTCCTCGCCAGCTCCGCGAACGTCCTTGACGTTGGTCAGGCTCAGGACGCGCTTCACACCCGGAATTCGTTCGAGTTCGTTCGTTAGCTCCCTCACCCGGACCAGTTCGGATGGCTGCAACAAGTTGTCTCCCTGAATTCCAATCAGGATCAACTGGTCGTTGCCGAAGATGCGCTTGATTTCTTCGTAATAGCGGGCTTCGCTAGACCCGGCAAGGATGAGAGTCGAAGGAGAGGTATCGAACTGAAGATTACGGATCGTGAAAAGACAAACAAGCGTGAGGATACCAGTCAGGCAGATCGTCCAGGCCGAATGCCGCAGCAGGCTGCTCCAGAGAGAAGGCATGCGGGCGGTTATAAAGGAAAGCTGCAACAGGAGTCAATCCGTTTGTACGCGACATGACGTCAGAAAGCCACTTCGGATGAATCCGTGAGTGGCGGCGCTCCCTCTCCTCAACGCGGGGGAACTCCCAAGGGTTCAGTTCACGTTGCTTGAGAGTCGAATCACTTCCCGGCCCTTCGAATGCAGATGTCACCATCAAACGTCTTGAACTGGACTTCCTGTCCACCGCCATTGATATTTCCTGCAATGCCTTTGTCGAGATGGATTGCTGTACTCGAGCGAAGGAAGAAGTTGAACAGGGCACGATGGCGTAGGGTGCGCTGCCTCTCAAGCGCACCGAAACGTGCGCTAGAAAGCGGCGCACCCCACGAGGCACCTCATCAACCACGGATCGCTGTCAGGACGCTAGGGCTGTTCGGCATCACCGCTGCCCTGCTCGCGGCCCAGGCCGGACATATCCGTTCTCCCAGCCCCAGGCGCTTCCAGGCCGCCTTTCAGGAGCAGCCCCTGAATTTCAACGGCACTGCGCCAGGTATTCACCAGGGCGTTGAGGTAGTCCTGCTGCAGTTGAAACAGGTTTCGCTGCGCAATCAACACCTGGGGATAGGCGGCCGCCATTTGCCGGAAATTGTTCAGGTACAGGTCATACGCTCGTTGAGCCCGAGGAATCATCTGCGTCCGGTATCTCTCAGCCGTGATTGAGGCGTCCTGGTATTCCTTGTAGACCCGTGCCATTCGCATGCGAAGAGAAAGCCGCACCCGCTGAACCTCGCGTTCTGCCCGATCGAGGTTGGCGCGCGCTGCAGCCACGTTGCCTTGGTTTCGGTTGAAGAAGGAAATTTCAACTCCTACGTCAAAAAAGCCCTCCAGGCCTACCGGCCTTCCGCCTGCTTCCAGAAGCTCGCGATTTTTTCGCAAGCCACCGCGAGCGACGATATCCGGAATCCTCTCGACCTTTGCCCGATTAAGCGCGGCTTCCTCGCGAGCCACCGTAACTTCCGAGTTCCGAATTTCCGGGCTCTCGCTGAAGAGTTTGTTGATGGCTGAGTCCAGTTCCAGCCGTGGAACCTCCTCCAAATTCCCCTGCAACGGCGCTGGCTGGAGAGACGGATTGGCCACCACTGCCGCCAGTTCCCGCCAAACGCGCGCCTGAGCTGTCTTGGCGAGGGCCAGGTTGACATCCGCGCGCTCGGCTTCAATCTCCGACTCGAGCAAATCCGGCTGGTCTGCCGCACCCACGTTAAGGAGTTCCCTCGAAATCTGGACCGCCCGGCGGGAAAGCTCTGCCAGCTGCGTTTGGACTTGAACCCGGCGTTCGGCGCCCAACGCCTCGTAGTAAAGAACCCGGACTGAATTCAGCACCCGGTGTTTCTGCGCGTGCGCGGTGGTTTCCGCCTGCAGGCGTTCTTGCTCGGCAACGCTCCGGCTCTTGCCCAGCTTTCCCGCAGTCACAAACCGCTGCTCCACAAAAAACCCAAATTCGCCGCCGCGAATGATCGGACCCGGAGTGTTTTCATCCCCGGTGGCCCCAATGATGGGGTTCGGGTAGATCCCGGCCTGCAACTTCCTCCCTTCCGCAGCTCTGAGCTCGGCCGCCGCCTGGGCCAGGGTCGGGTTTTCCTCAAGAGCCATCCTCTCAAAATCTGCCAGGCCCAATCGCGAATCCGTTTCCGGTGATTGCGGCAGTGTGTATGGCTTGAGTGGCTCAGGCTGAGGCTGTCCGGCCGCCGGTTGATGATGCGGGTGCTGCCCTGCCTTGGCTGGCCCCCCACTTCCCTGGCCTGTTTGACCTGGCAGGAATAGTGGCAAACTCAACATAATCAGAAGCCCGAGAGCGGGTGTTCTCTTCGGTCGATGCAATCTCATCCTCATTATGATCTCCATTGAACATCGTCCTCGTCGTCGTGCTCTCGTCGTCGACGAAAAGCAGAGGACGAACGCTGATTCCCATCGGTTGTGCCTGCGTCCAGACGGCATGTAATTTCTGAGAAAATCCCCTCCTGGGAGGGATGGCGCGAAGCGACAGCGGTCGCGGAGCGCCGGGGTGGGTCCGTCCCCTACACCACAACCCACCCCCGGGCCTGACGGCCCTTGCCACTCCCAGGAGGGGATTCGACCGCCATTTACTTTCGCACATTACACCGCGCACCCCCAGCGGTGTAGCAGCTTCTAAGAGAAGCGTCTCTTGGGCGCTGAAGCACTCAATGCTTGTGCTGATGGGCAGACTTCGCTCCTCGCTGCTCCTTGGACTTCATCTCCATGATCTGATCGTAAAGTTCGGGCGGCAGAACCCGCACCAGCGTCATCATTCCCATCATGGCGCGATCCCAGGTGGGCCGCAGGCCGTGAAACTCGGCTTTATTGGGTATCCAATGCGACATATCCATCCACATGTCCTGAGGATAGCCGGGCACCTGTTTCTTCTCCGGATCATCCACCGGATACATGACGTCGCCAGTCTGGCCGGGCATGGCATGGCCTTCATGCCCCGGCTGTGCCGCTCTCGCGCCAGGCTGAGGGCTCGTCGCACCGCGCGGTTGCTGGGCCGCGACAGGCGAGCCTACCAAATGAGTCACCGCTTTCTCTCGTCGGGCACTCTCGCCAATATCTCTGCCAAAAGAAGGTCCAAAATCTTCCGCCAGGGCGCCGCCGTCTCGAAGCATCCCCATGCCATTCTCCATGCTCATGCCGGTATGCATGCCATGCCCCAGGTGCGACAAGGGGCCGACCATAGAAACCATTTGGTTCATCATGTGATGAGGCAGATGGCAGTGCAGCATCCAGTCGCCCACATACTTCGCCTCAAACTCCATTGTCCGGGCCTGCGCAACGCCCACGATCTCGGTATTTCCTGGAGTCCAGGCAGCTTCCGGGACACGGCCGCCTTCGGTTCCAGTCACAACCCAGGTGTTTCCATGCAGGTGCATGGGGTGATGGTCCATGCCAAGGTTGACAATGCGCAGCCTCACCCGCTCCCCGAGCCGCACCAACATGGGAGTGCAGGCGGGTCCGGCCTTGCCGTTGATGGTCAACCAGTTGAACTCCATCGCCAACGTGTTCGGCACTGTGTTGTTCGGCAGCAGTGCCCACTCCTGCAAAATGAGGCCAAAATCCCTTTGCACTGTGGGATCATAGGACTTCTTCGGATGGAGGATGAACAGGCCGATCATTCCAGCCATTTCCTGCATGGCAAAGTGCGAGTGATAGAAGAAGGTACCGTGCTGGTGGAGCGTAAACTCGTAAGCATACCTACCGCCGGGCATAACCGGGTCCTGACCAAGCCCCGGAACTCCGTCCATTGCCATAGGCACTTCAAACCCATGCCAGTGAACTGTGGTCATTTCTGGAAGGTGATTCTCGAAAACGACTCGAATCCGCTCCCCCTCGTTAGCTTCGATGGTTGGCCCGGGCATACTACCGTTGTAGCCCCAGGCATCCACGATGCGCCCCGGCACAAACTCAGTACGCACCGGTTCGGCCACTAAGTGAAACTCCTTGGCCCCATCCACCATTTTCCACGGCAGTTTGGGTACGTCTGGAGTTTCCACAAGAAGCAAGGCTTCGTTGACGGGTTCGGCTCCTGGCTTCGAAACCTTCTTGGGCACCGCAGCCTGTGCACCGTGATGCCTGTGGGCATGGGGGTTTTCCTGCGCCTGCGAGGACTGTGTGCCCACCACCAAACCTGCACCCATGGATCCGATCCGCCTGAAAAAATCTCGTCTGTTTTTGCTCATTGCTTGACTCCTTTAGGATCACCCTTAACCAAGGGGGCAAGGGCTTCGTAAAAGCGAAAGGGTTGTCGTGATGCAGAACGGGTTTACGCCGTATGACTTGGGGTTCAAACTGTGGGGCCTGACACTCGGTGCTCGCGTATCAAATGCGAAGTCTGGAGTTGAGGAGGAAGGTGTCCTGGCGATCGGGCGTCAAGGAAAACGGCGGACCGTGGAGTCGTGCTTCCAACAGAACAAGTGCGATTTTCGGCGAGAGTTGAGCATCACTTCCAGAGAGCTTGGATCTCTCACCACGGAAGGAATCCAAAGTGAATTGATGTTCTCGCGCTGGGGAGCAGTCGGCTTGAATGGTGCACTCGCAACCTGCTTTCGCAACCACTTCGGCAGCGGAAACGGACTTTGCATGGGGGCATTTGGGCGGTTTTGATTCACTCAGAACCGTACGATGACAGTTCTCACTCTGCGAGTGGCACTTTTCCAAACAGGACTTCCCCGGCAAGGGAAGCTGCAGAAAAAAAGCGCTGAGGACGAGAATGGTTGAAAGCTGCTTGAGAAGCATATTGAACCGTGACCCCAGACGCGAGCATTATAGGGCAGAGAACCGGACTGCCCAAATGCAATTTGTGAGGGCCGACACTTTTCCCACAGTTGAATGGAAACGGTGGATGCACAGTCCTCCCGTTGGGCAGAGGGAGCTGTGAACCAGGAAAAAAACGCGGCCCGGCAGAAAGCACGTACTCGTTCTCGTCGTCGGCCTTTCGATTGCGAGCAAGGCCGGTCCGTCTAATCCGATGGGTGCTTTGGTTTCAAGCAGCGATCTCGTCCCACAGGGTGTTTTGGCACGCAGCAACCTGCACCGAAGCTTCCAAGGTATATAGGGAACGCCCGCTGCGGCGTTCCCCGGTCCGGCTTAGCAGAGCCGCAACAGGAACGGCACAGCGACCGTTCCCTACGGGCCCCCGGTGCCATCGAACTTCCCGGATTTTGGTTTTGACCGCCGGTTTGATTGTGCTACAACTTGGCAGCTTTAATTCCAAGGATCGAGGAAATTCTATGAAACTGGCCGGGAAGGTAGCACTGATTACTGGCGGCGGAACGGGCATTGGACGGGCTATTTCGCTCAGCTTTGGCAAGGAAGGAGCGGCTGTCGTCATTAACTATTCGAAATCGGAATCCGATGCTTCCAAGACCTCCGGTGAAGTGCAGGCGGCCGGCGGCCAGAGTTCCATTGTGAAGGCCGACGTTTCCTCTGACAAGCAAGTGCGCAGTATGGTCGGCCACGTCCTTGAGAAGTGGGGCCGCCTCGACATTCTGATCAACAACGCCGGGTTTACGCGCTTCATCGATCACGCCAACCTCGAAGCGATGGAAGAGGAGATCTGGGACAGTATCTTTGCCGTAAATCTGAAGGGCGTGTTCTTCTGCTGCCGCGCCGTGGCGCCGGTGATGAAGAAGCAAGGTAGCGGAAGAGTGATCAACATCGCGTCTGTTGCCGGAATCACCGGCAACGGGAGTTCGATCGCATACTGTGCTTCCAAAGCCGGCGTGATCTCGGTGACCAAGTCCTTAGCGAGAGTCCTGGCCCCTGAAGCCAGTGTAAACGCGATCGCACCTGGACTGATCGACACGCGCTGGCTCGATGGTGTGGCGCGCGCCGATGCAATGCGGCAGAACTTCCAGAACGCAGCTCTCCTAAAACGGGTCGGAACTCCGGAAGACATTGCCGAGGTCGCGCTGTCGATGGCCGCCGATTGGGGCTTTGTGACCGGACAATTGGTAGTGGTGGACGGCGGCAGAACGGTGTGACTGGCAGGTTGTGATCCACTGTCATTCCCACGAAAGCGGGAATTGCTCTGGCCTTTGGCCAGAATTCTGTCCCTCTTTGGCAAGGGGGGACTACCGGGGGTGTGCTACGCACAAGGAAGACCCCCTGCCGCAAGAAGTGCGGCGTCCCCCTTACCAAGGGGGACAAACCGTCTAGCCGCCCCCCCTGCTTTCGCAGAGGGTGACGTTCTTTCGCGGGAATGACGAAATCTCAAACCTGATACCGAACTGGGTGCATTTATGAACAAGATGCTGCGCTTTCTGCCACTGCTTCTGTTTTCTCTGCCGTCGCCCGTGTGGGCCACGAAGCTCGTCACGTACTCCATTTTCAACGAAGTTCGCGCCGGGGCCATTGAAGGAACCTACGTCGTCGACCTGAACCGAGCCTATGCGTTCTATCTCTTTAACCTTGTAAAGGCGGGTCCACGAGCCGACGACTCGCTGGTGCCTTCGTCCCTGTTACTGCTTCTGCAGGGCGGAGAACCGGCGCTCGAGGCCGTTCGCAAGACTCTGGAATACACCCGCACGCTCTTGGCCGATCCGGTGGAGATCGACCGTCTCGTCACTGCCGGTGCGTTGCGCGACCTGAAGCGTGTGAAGCTGCTGACGCCCCTGCCCGCGCCTCACCGCATTCTGGCCATCGGTCTGAATTACCGCAAACACGCCGAAGAGAGCGGCCAGAAAATCCCGGTCGCTCCCGAAGTCTTTGCCAAAGAATCGCTGCCCATCGGCTCAGGTGAAACCATTCGTATTCCAAAAGCTGTTACCCAACCCGACTATGAGGCCGAGTTGGCGTTTGTGATTGGCAAGCCCGCTCGCAATGTGCCCAAGGAAAAGGCGCTGGAGTACGTCGCCGGGTACATGACGTTCAACGACGTCAGTGCGCGAGACGTGCAACGTCGAGGCTCGCAGTGGTTGCTGGGGAAAAGTGTGGACACGTTCGCGGTGGCGGGACCCTATTTGGTGCTGAAGGATGAGATTCCAGACCCACAGAAGCTCGAACTGAAAGCCAGCATTGGCGAAGAAATCCTGCAGCAGTCCAACACGGCCGACATGATTTTCTCTGTGGCCGACATCATTGCCGACATCACCAAATACCTGACTCTGCAACCTGGAACCATCGTTGCAACAGGAACTCCCTCAGGCGTAGGTTCAGCCCGCAAACCGCAGCGCTGGCTCCGCCACGGAGAGACGATTCGAATCGAAGTGCAGGGATTGGGAAGGCTGGAAAACCCGATCGTGCAGGAGTGAGAGGATGAAGGGGTGAAAGGGTGAAGTGCGGAAAGGTAGCGGGTGAAGTGCCGAAACATTTTTCATTGGTCAATGGTCATTGATGACTCGAAGTGCTTGCTGGGCTTCGCGCGATTCCCTCGTGCCAGACCAAATGACAAATGAGAATTGACCGATGACCAATGAGAAATGAGTCGTTCACCCCTTCACCCGTTCACCTTGTCACCCCTTCATCTTCTCGCCGCGCATAGGCACCATCAATCTCAGAAACCACAGCATCAGGCAGCCCACTCCGGCGCCGAATAGCGTTCCCAGCCCCAAGATGAACGTCAGGTGTCCGAAAATGTGCCGTAGGTGCATCGGGTCGTCACCCGGCACGGAAAACTCTGGCAAGGTGTAAACATTCTCAGTGCCGGTAGCCACGGCAAACAGAATCGCGATCACGATCAAGATCTGGCTCCAGGCATTCAGGAGCAAACTGGTCGTCACCACGTTGGTGTATCCGCCGAAGCCGTGAAAATGGATCAACAGGACTGCCAGAAACACGGCCACCGCGCTGGCGGTGGTGACACTGAAGACGCGCGCGACCGACAGAGAGGCCCCAGCTGCCGCGAGCAGAAGCCGCAAGAGCCAGACGACCAGGAGGAAAGCGAACAACGGCAACAGCAGTCGAACATGCTCCCGCATTCGGTGTCCGCCGACTCTCATAGTGCCTCCTGGCGCGGGTTGGGGCTGGTTTCCTGCTTCCAGTCCGTGGCCCGCACAAACATCAGCGTCATATCATCCTCTGCACTCGAGCCTGACCATTGGCGGACAGCCGCCAGCACCTGAGCCTGAATCTCAGCCAACGGTTTGCCGCAATGGGCCTTGACGACTTCCTCTAACCGCGACTCCCCAAATTCTTCGCCGTTTACTGTAGCCGCCTCAGTGATTCCATCGGAATAGAGTACGAGCGTATCCGCCGGATCGAGGGAAACGGCCCCCGTGTCGAACTCGGCAGCGGCAAACATACCGAGCGGCATGCCGCCTCGCTCCAGCCGCTGGCTTCGCCCGTTTCCCAGCAGCAATGGCGCATTGTGGCCCGCGTTCACGTATGTGAGGCGGCGTTCACGGGGATTCCAATCGCCGTAAAAGAGTGTGGCAAACTTGGCCGCGTCGGTCACTTGGTGAAGGTGTTCGTTCAGCCGGCGGCAAACGGCGCTCGGTTCCGGCGCAGACGGGGCCAAGGCTCGCAGCAAAGCTTGAAGGTTGGCCATCAGAATGGCCGCCGACACACCTTTACCGCTGATGTCGGCAATCGCGAAAATCAACCGTCCATCGGGAAGCACCAACACATCATAGTAATCGCCGCTGATGCCCGCCGAAGGAATGCATACGGCGCTGAATTCCAAGCCACCGCCCGCAGGCAACTGTCGCGGAAACAGGGCCTGCTGTACCTCTCGAGCAATGTTCAACTCGGCTTCCTTGCGAGCCAGTTCCAAGCGGCTGGCTTTCAATTGCAGCTGGAGCCGATAGAGAACCACTCCTAACACGGCCGCCGCAGCGGTGCCGCCGAAGGTCAGGCTCCAGGTGAGCAAAACGGCTGCTCCCGGCAGGACACCCCGCCCCAGCAACAATAGCACTCCGGCTCCCGCTAGAAAGCCGATCACATAGAGTTTGTCTCGCACCTGTATAGTTAATCGAAACTGCACGCGGATTTATAGTTTTTTCCTGGTGACTTGGCTGAAAACCGTTCGCGGGACGCCAGTGCGGCTGGTAGGGATGAAATACTTGTGAATGCGGGAATCGCCCTCTGGTGCCCCAACCAGAGTTTGATGAACATCAATCGCCGCCAGGAAGCCGGCTCCTGCTCTCAAGCAGAAATCTAACGGAACTTAATGCGTTTGTAGGGAATTTAGTAGGGAACGGCCTGGAGCTTCTTGAATTTGGCCGCATTGAACTTGGGCTGGAGTGCCTTGGGAAAGGTCACGGTCTCGGTTTTGCCGTCGCTCACGAATGCTTCACCGGGATGCTTCGCATAGTAGGAAAGCCAGTACTTGAGATCGGGACCAGGCGCCTGAATGCGCGGCAGATGCAGCAAGTCGCAACCTGCGCTGAATGGCGACTGGGCAGCGCCGCCAGCAACCATCAGAATCGCTTCGTGTTGATAGGCGCTTCCCTTGAATTCACCCTTCACGGCAAGTTGCAGATCCTTGGGGTAGACCCCAAACGGCAGCGCCAGCGAGCGAACAGCGTACCCTGGCACACGCTTCTGAATGGCCTCTACGGATTGCGCCAGCTGTTTCTGGACCGTGGTGTCATCGTACTTTCCCAAGTTGGCATGCCAAAGGGTGTGGTTGCCAATCTCAAAACCCAGCGCCACCAGTTCCTTGAGCTTGTCCGCTTCATACTCGGGCTGCCCGAAGAGCTTGTGCGGTTGCTTGGCTTCGGGAAGAACAAAGAACACTGCCTTGTTGGCCCAGTCAGGATGCTGGCGATGGAAGCTGAGCAACAATCCTACCGCAGAGTCCGGATCGATTTCTTTCTTTCCATTCTTCACCAGGTAACGAAACTGGCCGGGAGAAGAATCGTCGAACGTCAGCAGTACGGGCTTTTTGCCAGCCGGAAGATCGATTTTGCCGTCGATGATGTCGGCGATGGCTACCGGGCGATAACCGGACTGATAGAGTCGCTCCAAATCTTGCTTGAAGTTCGGAATCGAACGCCCCCAGCGGGTTTCCCGCTCCTGGATGAGGTGGTATTCCAGAATCAGAAAGCGTCCCAGTTCATTGGCTGCGGGCAGGCTGCTTTGGGCGCTGGTACCGGTCAAAATTTGGGCAACGGCGCCGAAGATAAGAGCAAGTACGGCGCGGAGCGTCGCGCGTTGCAAGAAACTGCCCTCGAACCTCGTCGACCCAAGCCGCGACGTTAATTTTGAGACATTCTGACTGCTCCGAAAGCGAAACAATGCTCCGTCATTCCCACGAAAGCGGGAATCCAGACACCTTGCGGGTAACCACTGGGTTCCCGCTTTCGTGGGAATGACGGGAACCCTTTCGCTTCGGTTTGTCCGACCTGGTCTCTTCATGGGCTGTTCACTTCGGGGCATTGCAGATTGTTGCGGGAGCGACGCTCCGCGGTCTGAGGCGCCGCTGCCCGCACCTGCAAAAGGTTCAAACTACGGCAACAAGTTACCGCTGGCGTTTTGTGAGGTCGAGAAGGTCTGACCGGCGGGCTACTGCGCAACCTGCGGCTTGGAAGCAACCTGGCCCGCAACCTGGTCGGCTCCAGGACGCAAAGCCTTCATTGCGTCGCCGGTGTGGCTGAATTTGTTGCTGGGATCCCACAGCAAATAGCCGCTGCTGCGAGCCTGCTCACAGGCTTGAATTTGAAGTTTGATGTCGTTGCCGTTGTAGGGGCGCCGGTCAAACGCATAGTCTTTGAAGTTCTGCAGCCATGGGCGCAGCTTCTTCGACTGGCCATCCAGCCGTTTGGCGGCTTTCTCAAGCGTGTAGTAAACCACTTCGCGGGAGTGCTGAACTGGGTTCCGATAACCCGGGATGCCCAAATGATATCCGGATGGGTAAACCATCAAGCACAAGTAATCGAGGTGCTTCGCCACGTCTTCAATCTTCTGCCCGATGTCGGTGTCGTTGTAGTTCCAAGCCGTGTAGCCGAAAACGTCTCCTGAAAAGTACACGTTATAAGGCAATAGTTCCTTGGCCGCTGTCTCTAGAAAAGTGTTAATGGTCTTGACGCGGTTTTCCATGTTGTTCAGCTGCGAATACCTGGCCACTGATAATTTACCATCGGTGGGGAAACGCATGTAGTCGAACTGAATCTCGTCAAAACCCGCTTTGGCAGCTTCCTTGGCAATCGCAATGTTGTAGTCCCAAACCTCTTTGCGGAAGGGATCCACCCAGGCCAGATCCTCACGGTCCATCCAGGGCCTCTGCGTCCGAGTGTCGATGATGGCCCACTCCGGCTTGGCATTGGCCAGGATGTTGTCTTTGAAAATCACAATCCGGGCAATGGCGTAGATATTGCGCTGATGCAGATCGGCCACGAACACGCGGGCATCCTTGATGGTGGGCAGTTTCAACGCTCCAATTTCAGCTGCCAGCGGAATGTCGTAACGGGAACTCAGCAAGCCACGATCGCCCTTGACGTCAATGACCACGGCATTGAGTTCGGTTTCATCGATCAAACCGAGAACGCGATTGCGGAGCAGCTTCGAACTAACGCCAAAATGAGTCAGGTACAGGCCCTTCGCGTCAAACGGCTTCAGATTCACCTTGAGCGTCCGGCTGTCTGACACAGACACTGACGTCTGGCGATAACCACTGGCCTTAACCAGAACCGGCTTGCTGGGGTCAACCTCTTTCAGTTCAAATTTCCCGTCGGCTGCGGTGCGCACCGCGACGCCGTTATGGAAAATGGTTGCTGACTGAACCGGCTTCTGGCTCTGCCCGTCAACCACGGTACCGTTCAAAGGTGCGCGCGGGCCTGCGGCAGTCTCCGTTCCAGCGGTTGGCTCCGAAGACGAAGTTGTTCTGCCAATTGCCGGGTTGTTACCGACGGGCGCAACCGCCCCTCCAGACAGAGTCAGCGCTCCTGGTTGGGTCTGACAGTTTGAGCAGAACGTCGCAAAAATTACGAGTATCAACAGCTTTCGCATTGTCGTCATGGTGTTACAGGCGATTCAGTTCGCCTTCGGTCCTTTCGTCATCACAGGTATTGTGAGGTACTTCACAGGCACTTAGGTTGCATAGCTCCATCAACCGCCATCCCGCTCTGCATGTGCATTTTGGCACCCAACGCGAGAGGCCACTGTTTCGTCTGAAGCCTTCGGTGACTTTAGAAGGAAGGGACGGGAAACCTGGTGGTGATGAGAGAGCCTGCAGGGGCGGTGAAGCGGAAGGAGGAACGGGGGTTGTCGCGACTTTGCGGTCGGCTTGCCTTTCTGAACTGGCCTTATACGTCGCGTACCAATGTCACAGCTCTCAATGCGAGGTTGCGACTTAGAGGTACTTGCCATAGAAATCCCAGGTAGGGGACGCGCTGCGGTGCGTCCGAGGATGAGTGGGTACTGCCCAGGTAAATTGTCAGAAGCTGCGAAATATCAGTTTGAAAGTTGGAACCAATCTCCAAGCCCCGTTACAGCTACAGCTGCTGAACGTCCACGAACGCGCCCGAAGCGGCACTGCGGCTTACCGCTTCAGTGAACTGCATGTACTTCAAACCGTCTTCGAAAGTTGTGAGCTTGACCTTCTCCTCGCCGCGGATGGCATTGACAAACTCCTCTTCCACACGCCAGCCAACAGAAAGCTCGGCGGGAATCGCAATCTCATGCAGAGCGGATTCGCCCCGACGGACGCCGGCAAGTCTTTCGATCGAGGCGTCGTAGCACAGCGTGCCTTCACTTCCAAAGAGCCACACTTCCGGACCCGGCGCCAGCCCGGTGACTGCGCTGAATTGAAACCGGGCCTGGGCGCCGCAGACCATCTCGGCCAGAATATCGACGTGGTCCGGAACAGAGATTGCCTTGATCACCCCACTGGAATCTTTTCGCTGCTTGACGGACACGCGCGTCATGGCCCTTACTGTCTTTGCTTCGCCCACCCAACGCATCACCGCCTCGTACCAAATCCCCATGCCCAGAATGTTTAGCCCGCTCAGGTCACGGTCGTGCCGCCAGTGTAACGGGGCCTCGCGATCCACGAAGCTCGGCGCGTTGGCTCTTAGCTCAAGCGCCTGCAGTTCGCCCACAATCCCCTCGGCCAAGAGCTTCTGCACAGTGCGGTCAATCTTTAGTGTGTAGGGAGACGGCACCACTTGGGCCACCAGTTGCGGGTTTCGCCGAGATGCTTCCAGCATGAGGCGTGCTTCAGCGGCGTTCATCGCCATACGGGCTTCGGTTAGGACATGTTTCCCGGCCGCCAGGGCCGCCAATGTCACGGGACAGTGCAGATAAGGCCAGGTGCCAATGACCACGGCGTCAATGTCAGCCGACTCAACCAGATCTTTCCAATGCTGGCAGATTCGAGGAATGCCAAACTCTTTAGCGACTTTCTCGGCCGACTCGCGGCTGCGATTACAGACGCTGACAATCTCAACGCCGGCCTGCCGCTTAAGGTTCGGAATATGACGGCTGCGGGTGTTCGCGCCCGCGCCAACAATGCCGATGCGGATAGGAGTTGTGGTAGGCATGGTCTCCCCTGAGGAAAAAGAAGTGAACGGAGCGAGAACAACGTAGCCGCCGAGGTGACGAGGCGGAGTCGAGGAATGCCGCATCCTCACGCCGGCGGCTACACTCCAACCGGGCTATGAAGGGACAACGGCATTTGTGAGGCTGCCGATCTTCTCCACCCAAACCTCAACGACGTCGCCAGGCTTCAGGTACTGCGGGGGGTTCATGCCGAAGCCTACACCGGGAGGCGTTCCGGTAAAGATCATGTCGCCCGGATCGAGAGTGACGTAACAGGAGATGAACTCGATCAATTTGGGCGTCTTAAAAATGATCTGGTTCGTGCTGGAGTTCTGTCGCACCTCTCCATTCACCTTCGTGCCCAGCTTGAGTGCATGCGGATCGGCAATTTCATCCTTCGTTACAATCACCGGCCCGATGGGAGCAAATGTATCGCTGGACTTGGCGCGCACCCACTGTCCATCGGCACGCTGGAAGGCTCGCTCACTGACGTCGTGGCCGCAGGTATAGCCGGCGACGTAGTCATAGGCTTCGCTTTGCGGAACGTGCGAGGCGCGCTTGCCCACTACGATCACCAGCTCCACCTCGTAGTCGAGTTTGCTGTGGTTTGGCGGCGCGACGATATTGTCGCCCGGACCACAGAGTGTGGTGTAGTACTTGGCAAACATCATGGGTTCGTCGGGAACCTTGGATCCCGACTCAGCAGCGTGGTCGGCGTAGTTCAGTCCAATGCAGATGATCTTGGGTCTTTCTTCTCCCGACAACGGTCCCAGCACCTGAAGGTCACGGCTATGCAGAATGGCGCCTTTCACCGGCTTCTCTAGCAGACGCTTAGCTGCCGCCATTCCATCGTCACCCAATTCCAGAAAAGCGCGCATGCCCGAAGGCAGACCGCCTGCCAATGAAAAATCCAACACTCGCTCAGCATCCAGCTCCGCGCCAATCGAGCGGCGCCCCCGGTGCGTAAAGGCCAGCAATCGCATAAGAACTCCTTTCAGATTGATGAAGACGGCGAGTATTAAAGCCTAAATTTCCGCGCGGCGCAACGATCTCCTAACCCTGGACAAATCATCACTCGAACACACGGCGTCATTCCCTTCCTTGACGGAGATTGGCAAAGAGGTTAGTTTACGCGCAATTTAACGGCGGAATCGAGGAAGCTCATGCTCGTCATCGATGCTCATTTGGACTTGTCTTGGAGTGCGTTGAATTGGAATCGGGATTTGACTCAGGAGGTTTCCATCATTCGTCAATCGGAAGCTGGCATGGAGCAGCGCGGCCGCGGCGCCAACACCGTGTCGTTGCCTTCGATGCGCCAGGGCGAAGTCGCAATCTGCCTGGCGACATTGCTGGCACGGGCCAATCCGAAAGGAAAGAGTCCACTGCTGGACTTCCGCAACCAGGCAATAGCGGCTGCGATGGCCCAGGGGCAGCTTGCTTACTACCGGATTCTCGAGAAACAGGGACATCTCCGGCGGTTGGACGACTGGCGTTCAATTGAGATGCATTTCGGAGAATGGCAATCGTCTGCAAAAGCCAAGGCTCCGTTGGGATACATCCTCAGCATGGAAGGCGCTGACCCCATCCAGTCGCCTGATGATTTGCAGGATTGGTGGAACGACGGGTTACGCGCTCTGGGACTGGCTCACTATGGCCCGAGCGCCTACGCGCAGGGAACTGCCTCGACTGGCGGACTGACGGAGCAAGGAATCGAGCTGGTGAAGTTCATGGATGAACTGGGAATGATTCTCGATGCCACGCATCTGGCGGAGGATAGTTTCTGGCAGGCATTGGAGTTGTTTCATGGCACCGTCATCGCCAGCCACAATAATTGTCGCGAGTTGGTCCCTGGAGACCGCCAGTTCTCCGATGAACAGATTCGCAGTTTGATCGAGCGGGATGCAGTCATCGGCGCTGCTTTTGATAACTGGATGCTCTATCCGGGCTGGGTGGCAAGACAGACTTCAAGTTCTGCCGTCAGTCTTGAAAACGTGATCGATCACATTGACCACGTTTGTCAGTTGGCCGGAAATACGCGGCACTCAGCGATCGGCAGCGATCTGGATGGCGGCTTTGGCCGCGAACAATCGCCCGGAGACTTGGACACGATTGCCGACTTGCAAAAGATTCCGCCATTACTCAGGAAACGCGGTTACGCCGAAGCCGATGTGGAAGCGATCCTGCACGGCAACTGGCTGCGAGTGTTTCGCAAAGCGTGGGAGTAGAGGTAGGTTACAGGAGATAGAGACAGGTTACAGGTTGAAGGTCCTTCGTTTGAGTATGCTCTGAAAGAGCCAAACATCTGCCTCTGTTGATCGGCGATTGGCGATCTGTCATTTGTGCTGCTTCGAATAGCCCCTCGAAAATAGTCAGTGAACAAAAACAAATTACACTTCCTGCCTGTTGATCTTGTGCGGCAAGCCGCGTCTCCAATCTGTCCCCTATCCCCTGTTCCCTGTAACCTTAATAGATATCCCCTGTCCTGCCCAAGTTGAAGGTTCCCACCGAGCTTCGATTGCGTTCGTCAAAGTAGATCGTGTCGCCTTGCAGCCGACCGCCCACCAGTTCACCAAACAGGCGGTAAGACAGCAGGCTGAGGCTTGAGTCACTATCGAAGATGTTTTGGATCTGGATGACGTAGCCGTTGTTGATGACATCGCCCACCACCAAGAAATCTCTCCTCGTGGTGGGGAAAGTGCCGCTCAGGATTTCCAGCCTTCCATAGAGCATGTCCCGCTCCTGGAAGAGATCCATTCGCGCTTGAGTATTGATGAGACTGCCGCCGGAAAGCGTTCCTTCCCATCTTCCCGCAATCGATATGGTGTTTGCCTGCGGCAAGGCAAAGGCCGGGAAGAATCCTGAGGTGCCATTGGTGCTCCGGATGAAAGAATTGGCAACGAGTCGTGGCGTGTCGTTGTCAGCAGCATTCGCGTCGGTGACTTCAATCACAATTTGGCCAAACGTTCCCGGAACATTACTGCGGATGTCGCTGTCAATGTACATGCCCTCAGCCCTCAGGAAAGCGGTCTTGGTGTCGCGAAGAACTCCAACATTGTCATAGATTCTCACGACAAGGTTTCCGTCCCCGGAACCCACATTCACCACCGCCAGCGACGACTGAAACGTGGCGCCCTTTGCAGAAGACATGATCATCAGCCGCGTTCCTGTGCTTTCGACAAACGCCACCGGCTTGTTGATTTGATCCGCAACGGCTAGTTCAATGGCAGGGTCGTTGTTATCGTTTCGAACGACCGAGGCCCAGGCGGTTAGAGGTTCGTCGGAATAGATGAGCAACCACCCGGCAGCGATATTGCCCCCAAGCCGAGAAATAATGTTATCCAGCTGCAACAAATGGTTCGATCCGACCGTAAATTCGCCGCTGCCCGACAAGCCACCTTGAGGGTCGAATAGTCCGATAGCAACGCTGGTGTTGGGGCTGGCACCATGAGTCAGCGAGTTTTGACTGAAGTTGTTTAGTCCGAGATTGGTGCGGGTGTTCGCGTCGGCGGCCACGTAGGGAATAATATTGACGTAGGAACTGCCATTGGTGCTCACCTGTGCGTCGCCCTCAAGCCGCGCTCGGGCGTGGTCTAGAATCTTGCGCCTAAGGATGGCAAAATGGTCTGCCAAGTCGCGCTGTTCCAAAGCGCGCTGGATGCCCCGAATCGTTAGCTCTTGTCGTTTGCCAGATTCAGCAAGTCCAGGTCGGCTCAAGATGGACAGGATTGCAAAGGCTGCAAGCGTTGTTACAGGGAGTTTGCGCACTGGGGTCTCCTTTCTAGTTTTTCTTACCTGTAGATGCAGAGTGCGTCGAATTCGATCCTGGCAAGTGGCGAAATGACCAAAAAAAATCCACTCTGAGGAGTGGATCATGAATCGCCCAACCAGACAATGATTTGGGCGAGAACGGCGGGAACCGATGTGCCAGAATACTTGCTGTAGAAAGGGGTTCCCACCTGATGATTTTTCTTAAGCCCGCGCCCGCTGGCCCGGTTGGAAAGCGCAGCTACATTCTGCGCGAAAGTGTGGCAAATTCGGCCTCGTCGATCCTGATCGATCCGGCTTTGGTCATTGTCTCTCGCACTGAATCCAAATACGTCTGAAACATTCTGTCTTTCTTGGGTGTCAGCAGAGACTGGCGGAGGTTGTCCTTGGCTTTGGCAAATTCCTCGGAATTAACCGCCTTCTTTTCCTTGAGCTGGGCAATTACATGCCGCTGTCCAACCTGAATGGGCTGGCTGATGCTCCCAACCTCTGCGGAAAAAGCGAAGGAATCAAACGCTGAGCTCGATCCCAAGTCTTGCAGGCTTCCGTTGCGAGTAAACTCTTCGCTGGTTTTTGCCTCGACGGAATAGCTCTTGGCGAGTTTCTCGAGTCCGCCGGCGGTCTTGGCTTTGCCCGAGAATTCCAGGGCCTTGGCTTTGGCAAGCTCCGCCGCCTTCGAAGCCTTCAGCGCATCTTCGACTTTTGCCCGCACCTCGTCCAGACCTGGAACGTATGGCGCCTTGATCTCGATAAGCTGGGGCAGCGCAAATCCATTTGGAATTCGGGTCGGCGAACCCGCCTCTTTCTCTTTCAGTCCGAAAACCTTGGAGGAGAATTCGGGCGAATTCCCAATCAGGGGGATCGATCCGCCCTGTTGAAACAGCGGTGTCTCCTGGATGCCAATTTTCAGTTCAGACGCAATCTGTTCGAACGACTTGTTGTTCCTGGCCAGCGTAAAGGCTTTGTCTGCAAGTTCCTGCGCTTTCTGCTCCGCTTTGCGCTGGAGCAATGTGGGACCAATGAGGTTCTTCACCTCTTCAAACGTTTGAGTGTGGGCAGGCTGCTTCTCCACAATCTTGATAATATGATAACCAAACTGAGTCTTGACCAGGTCGCTAATGGCGCCAACGCCCAGGGTAAAAGCTGCCTGGTCGAATTCAGCCACCATCGCGCCGCGAGCAAAGGCTCCCAGATCGCCGCCATTCGCCGCTGATACCGGGTCCTCAGAGTTCTTCTTTGCCAACTCCGCAAAGTCCGCGCCCTTGCGCACCTGCAGGAGCAAGCCAGCGGCCTTGGCCTTGATCTGCTCGCTTTCCTCAGGAGATTTTCCTTCTGTTTTCAGCAGTATATGTGAGGCACGAACCTTCTCAGGCATCTGATAGCTGGCAAGATTTTGCTGATAGTAACTCTTCAACTCGGATTCCGGAATCTGAATCCCTGCGCGTAACGCTGCTGTGTCGGCAAACAGGTACTTCGCCCTGCGTTGCTCAGGGACTCGGTAAGATTCCTTGTTTTGATCGTAGTGCGCCTTGACATCGGCTTCTTGCAGCACAACCGCGCTTGTGAACTTGGACGGCTCAAACGAGACGTAGCTGATCTTGCTCTTCTCGTTCCGATCGCGAAACTCCTGCTCGACTTCCTTTTCGCTCACCGTCACCGAATCGGTGATCAGGTTACGCAGTTTTTCCTGGATAATTTCTTCGCGAACCCCGTCTTCGAACTGCTGGACCGTCATGCCGTTCTGTTCTAGGATGGTTTTGTAACGATTGAATGCAAAATTCCCATTGTCCTGGAAGTAAGGCAAGGCAAAAATCTTCCGCTGGATCTCGTTGGCCGTAGCATCGATTCCCAGTCGCTGAGCCTCATTCAACATTACTTCCCGCGAGACCAACTGGTTCAGGATCTGCCGGTCAATTTGCAGCGTTTTCAGGAACTGGCGGTCGTAAGGAAATTGGCTGCTGCGCAGAAAGCGCTGGTAGGAACCGATGAATTCTGTGCTAGAGATCTCCGCACTACCCACCGTCGCAAGAACCGAAGCTCCGAGCCCGCCCCCCCAAGCGCCACCGGGCATGCCTGGAATCAAATAGGCCACAAGCCCAAACATCAATGGCAAAAGCAAGATACCGAGAAATTTTTTCTTTTCCCGGCGCATAAGGTCTAAAATCATGGCGTTTCTTCAGTCTCCTTCGTTCAAAATCACGTCGTCGAGCCGCGCAGAAGCTTGGTTCGCATCCACTAAAAAGGGTCTCAGTGTAGTGGATGAAATCTCCTTTAGGCAATCGAAATACTCCTTTCCGGACGAATTCCTGTATAGCTCGCGGACTTTTTACCGAAAATACTTACGATTGAGTGTTGGGAATCGGTATGTTAGATTGACCGTCTGCAAGTGTAAGTATATTCAACGAATTATCGGCCTCTTCGATGGAATCCAGGGTAAGCAAAAGCAAGCGACGCGAAATCTACTGGTTCACGATTTCATATAAGCAGATCCTAGTCTGGGGAGGCGTCATCGTCCTGGTGGGAGCTCTCGGAGGTTTTGCTTTTTTTAAGGACTACGTGGTTCGAAAGTACAACCAGTTTCTGGAAGCAGACAGTGCCTCCAGGACTGTGAGCACGAAAAAGAACGGGTCTTTCTCGAAGCTTATTGGAACCGTGAAAGTAAAGAAGTTCGACGAGGTGCAGTGGATCAACGCGGATTCGCAGACCGTCCTGGAAGAGGGTGATTACATTCAGACATCTTCCGACTCGTTTGCCAGCATTGTGTTTCCGGACGGCACGCAGTATCGCATGAAACCCGATTCATTGATTGTTGTCCAGGAGAACTCAGAAGACCCAAGAACGCTGGCCAAGAAAGTCTCGGTGCGCGTCACCTCGGGTTCAATCAATTTGTCGACGGGAAAGAGGGACGTAGAATCATCCACAACCTCGGTCTCTGCCGCTTCTACAACGGCCATCCTGAACCCGGACGCCCGCATGGACGTCGAGTCGAACCCCGGAAAGAAGACCGCGAAGTTCGCGCTGTCTCAAGGGACGGCGCGCGTAGTGAGTGGTGGGGTATCGTCGTCCATAGGAGCTTATGACCAAGTTACGGAAGAAAACAGAAAACTGACTACGGAGAAGTTAATGAGGCCGCCCGAGTTGCTGGAACCGAACAGCATCAAGCCCGTCGTGGCGAGGGAAGGTCTCGCGACAAAGGTTCAGTTCACATGGTCTCCGGTTCCACAAGCTGTAGGCTACAAGATCAAGATTTCTACTTCGTCGGTATTCTCAAAGAACATCCGAGAGGAAACCCTCAAGCAGGAAACTCGGTATGTTACTTCAGGTTTGGGAGAAGGTACTTACCACTGGACCGTCACGGCCATCAGCGCAGACAACAAGTTCAGCCGGGATAGTGATCCGAACAAGTTCCTTTTGATCAATAAGTCGTTCCGCGAAAAAGAAACGGACGTTTTCCTGGATGTTAAGATTATTCGCATCTCCAACATATTTGAGATTATTGGACGAACTGACCTGAGCGCGTCAGTCATCATCAATGAAGAGCCCGTGACGTCGATGTCTGCCGACGGATCCTTCAAGCACTTTACCTCGCCTCTCCCGCACAAAGGGAAAAACCTCATTACCATCACAGCGCAAGACCGAAGCGGCAACACCAAGACTCTGACGAAAGAAGTCTACGTTGACTAAGCCAGGACACGAGCCAGATTCTACCAACGCCAAGGAGCCCGTTTCTGAATGAACTTCCGATCCTTATTCCATCTGTTCTCTTGCGATCTTGCCATTGATCTGGGCACGGCCAACTCCCTGGTGTTTGCGAAGGGGAAAGGCATCGTCGTCAATGAGCCTTCGATTGTCGCTATCAACAAGGTGACCGGCGAAGTGGAAGCTGTCGGGAAAGAGGCGAAAGAAATGCTGGGGCGAACGCCCGGGAATATCGTTGCCATCCGCCCATTGAAGGATGGTGTGATCGCCGACTTCAAAGTCACCGAGAAGATGCTGAACTACTTCATTCAGAAAGCGCATGGTCGCAAGCTGCTGGTCCATCCTCGCATCATCATTGGCGTGCCATCGGAAATCACCCAGGTGGAAAAGCGTGCGGTGATCGACTCGGCGTTCCGGGCCAAGGCGAGTGAAGTTTATCTTGTGGAACAGGCAATGGTTGCAGCCATCGGTGCCGGCATGCCGATTACGGAGCCCTCGGGGAATATGATTGTCGACATTGGCGGCGGCACCACGGATATAGCCGTTATTTCTCTTTCCGGCATCGTCTATAGCCGCTCCGTCCGTTTGGCCGGCAATGAAATGGATGATGCCATCACCCAGTTTATCAAGAGAAAGTACAACCTGCTGATTGGCGAACGCACCGCCGAACGAATCAAGATTGAAGTTGGGTCGGCTTATCCGTTGGACGAGCCACTGACGATGGAGATCAAGGGACGGAATCTGATTGAGGGCATCCCGAAGACTCTGGTGATTACCGATGAAGAAATTCGCGAAGCGCTCTCGGAATGCGTCGGCACGATCGTCAACGCAGTGAGAGTCGCACTGGAACGGACGCCTCCGGAACTTTCCGCCGACATCGTCGATAAGGGAATTGTGATAACGGGCGGTGGTTCCATGCTCCGCAACCTGGACAAACGAATCCGTGAAGAGACCAGCCTGCCAGTGACTCTGGCGGATGACCCACTGTCTTCGGTGGTACTTGGAACCGGAGCAATGCTCAGCGATTTTGGTCTCTTGAAGAAGATTTCCATCGACTCGTTTTGAGACCGGTTCACGATTTCATCCGGACAGGGCTTATCACCGCAGAGCGCGAAGTCTCGAGCGCGCCACCGCTGGCTCCTCCGGTCGGTTCGAGGCAGGCGGACGTGAGCCCTTCCCGCTTACTCTGGGAGCCGCTGTTGAGTATTCGAGCCGGCGTAACTCCCTGTCAGTCGCTCGCGGACATCACGCCTGTTCTCTCAAAATCAGCAGGGCCTCATGAAGCAGTTTTTCAAAACCAGGGTTGAATGGATTCTTCTCGTTGTCGCCCTGATCGGGCATCTGGTGCTGTTGTCGACACGGTTGAATCAGTCCGAAGAGACGCCGCTGTTGCGAGCCTGGACCATGGAGGTGGCTTCTCCCTTCCTGATGCACGCGGTTGGCAGCGTGACTTCAGTTTCGAACGTTTGGCGTAACTATGTCGATCTGCGGCGCACGCGCGAAGAAAACGGTGCGCTGAAGGGCCAGATTGAGCAGCATCGTCGCACGATTACCGGCTACGAAGAGAAGATCAAGGAAATTGGCCGGCTTCAGATTCTATCTGAACTGGAAACCAGCTTGGCACTGCCGTCTGTGAAGGCGCGAGTCATTGGCGGAGATCCGACGCAGTGGTACCATTCGCGGATACTGGACAAAGGCATGGAAGCTGGGCTGACGCGCGACTGTCCGGCCATCAACGCCGATGGCGTGGTGGGACGGATTGTCCAGGTCTCAAGGAACAGTTCCGTACTTCAACTGATTACCGATGTTGATTCCGGCGTTGGAGTTCTCCTCGAAAACAGTCGTGCTCAAGGGGTCTTGAAGGGTGAAGGGCGGCACGAAGCCTTTATTGAGTACGTAGGTTCCAATGAAAAAGTGGTGGTCGGAGAGAAAGTCCTCACATCGGGCCTGGATCAGATCTACCCCAAAGGCTTGCTGGTGGGATACGTGGTAGCCACAAAACCCGCCAAGCAAGTCTTTCAAAAGGTTGACGTGGCGATTTCAGCCAATGTTTTGAAGCTTGAAGAAGTGTTGGTGCTAAAGAAGGAGTCGCCAGGCTAGATGGGAAACTTTCTGCGTTCCACCGCTGTTCTGATTATAATTGTCTCGACCGTTGTGTTGCAGGTCTTGCTCACGCGCTACTTTCCCCGCCTCCCCCTGGACCTCCCCTTGGTCGCCGTGTTGTACCTCACGATGGCAAAAGAGAGTCTGCTGTGGACCATCCTGTCGGGAACTGCGGTAGGCTTCCTGCAAGACAGCTTGTCGCCAGGGCCTTTAGGATTGAATGGCTTCACTAAAATCGCCATCGGCTGCCTGGCATACATGGCAAACACAATTATTGCCATTGACCGCGTTGCCACCCGTTGGGGAATGTTATTTGTCTCTTCGCTCCTGGCTGCATTGCTCTTTCTGCTTTTGCGAGTTCTGTTCCTCAACCGCAATGAGACAATCGATGGTGAACGCATTCTGCTGAGTGGACTGATTAACGCATGTGCTGGGCTGCCGCTCTTTTACATTTTTGACAAGATCAGCCAGCCGGCGAATGAGTAGTCATGGCCTTAAAGGATTTTTACGAGGATAAGAAGTTTGTTCAATCCCGGATTGCCGTCATTCGTGTAGCAGCGATTCTCGTGTTCCTTTTTCTGCTGGCGGGATTGTGGAATCTGCAAATTCTCCAGCGCAGCTATTACAAGGAACTTGCCGAGAAGAATCAGATTCGGTCAATCACTTTGGTCGCGCCCCGCGGAAAAATTCTCGATCGCAACCGCCAAATCATTGTCGACAACCGTCCGTCCTTCACGCTGTCACTGATGCGTGAGCATCTCTCGTCCATCGAGAGTTCAATCGACTTGCTGGCTTCCGGCCTGAATCTGGAAGTGGATTTTCTCAAGTCGCAGGTCGAAAAGCACCTTCGCCAGCCCAGCTATCTGCCCATCGTCATCAAAGAAGACTTGACGGCTGCCGATCTCGCCTTCATCGAATCGCATCGTTTGGAATTCCCAGGCCTCGACGTGATTCGGCAACCCCGGCGGTTCTACCGGGAGGGCCAACTGGCCGCGCATCTTTTGGGTTACGTGGGCGAAGTTTCAGAGAAGCAGCTGGAAACTGAAGAGTTCCGCTATTGCAAGGCAGGAGACTTCGTTGGCAAGGCCGGAGTCGAGCGGGTCTACAACCGCATTTTGACGGGTGTTGATGGTCAGAGGCGCGTTATGGTGGACAGCCGCGGACGTGAAGTTGCCGTGCTGGATAGCGTGGAACCCGTCCCCGGAAACGACTTGCGGCTGACGATCGATCTCGACATTCAGCGGGCTGCTGAAACCGGTTTTGGAGAGAAAGGTGGCGCCGCGGTTTCACTCGATCCCCGTTCAGGCGAGATCCTCAGCCTCGTGAGCCGGCCGGCGTTTGATCCAAACAGTTTTTCATCGCGCATCAGCAAGAAGGAGTGGGTCGATCTGATCAACGACCCCCGCAAGCCGATGCAGAATCGGGCCATTCAGAGCCGCTTCCCTCCCGGCTCGGTGTTCAAAATCATCATGACGATCGCAGGACTTCAGGAAGGTATCCTAAAGCCCGGCTACACAGATTTTTGTTCCGGCTCCACTGTCATGTACGGGCGGCCGTTCGCATGCCACAAAAAAGGTGGCCACGGAACGGTGGACCTGCACAAGGCGATCGTCAATTCCTGCAACGTGTTCTTCTACCACCTCGGGAAGAAGATGGGAATCGACAAGATTGCCTACTGGGCGCAAAGCATGGGGCTCGGCCAGAAGACTGGGGTCGATTTGCCCAGCGAGGATTCCGGATTAATTCCGTCGCCCGAATGGAAGAAGCGTGTGCTGAAGGCTGACTGGTATGCGGGCGAGACGATTTCCGTTGCCATTGGGCAAGGCTATGTGGCTCTCACCTTGATCCAGACCGCCAGGGCCTTTGGTGGCTTCGGGATAGGAGGCGTGTTTAAGACGCCTCATGTCGTGTCAACCGAGGAATTAAAACGGTGGGGCCGGACCCCGGATTTCACCACCGAAAAACAGTTCAAGCTCGATGAACAAACGTTTCAGATTGTCAGCCGGGGTCTGTGGGGCGTGGTTAACGAATGGGGCACCGGACGGAGGGCTGCCGTGCCAGGTTTTGATGTCGGCGGGAAGACCGGCACCGCCCAGGTGGTGGGCCGAGAGGCCCAGAAGGCTGCGGTGGGTGAGAAGAAAGCAGAATATGAGGACCATGCCTGGTTTGTAGCCTACGCACCCATCCACTCGGCTCAGATCGCAGCCGCTGTTTTTGTGGAGCATGGGGGGCATGGGGGTGAATCGGCGGCGCCCATTATCCATGACATGTTTCAGGTTTTCTACGACAAGAACAACAAGCCGGGAAGCCCTCCGCTGCAGATCAGCATGAAGTAGCGCACGATCAGTGCTGGGTGCGGTGGTTGTCCGCAGCGCCCGCTCAGATGGAAGTCACACATAATGTTTGGCAAAACAGCGCTTTACGCAAAAGATTTTGACTGGTTCATCTTCCTTCTTGCCCTCGCCATAGCCTTGATCGGCGTCGTGGAAATCCACAGTGCTACGCAGTACGACCGGGCTGAAAACTTCTACGTCAAACAGATTTACCGCATACTGATTGGCTTGTTTCTGATGGTCTTGGTGATGAGCATTGACTACCACGCCCTGGCCGAGAATGTCCCGTATTTGTACGCAGCCGCCGTCTTGTCGCTGGTCGCGGTGCTTCTGTTCGGGAAAAAGGTTTCGGGAAGCAAGAGCTGGATCTCGCTCGGCGGGTTTTTTGAATTGCAACCGTCCGAGTTGGTCAAAGTGGTTGTGGTGATTGCACTGGCCCGCTACCTGTGCGAGATTCGTACGGAGTATTTAACCGGCGCCGAGATCATCAAGGCTTCTGCGGTCGCCGGTTTGCCGATTCTGCTTGTTATGCTACAGCCTGATCTGGGCTCGGCGATGACATTTATTCCGATCCTGATGGTGGGTCTGTTCCTGGGTGGATTGCGCCCCAAATGGATTGCAGGGGCGGCAATTTTGGCTGTATTGGCTGCTGGAGCCGGGTGGTATAATCTCAAGGCTTATCAGAGGGAGCGTATTCATACGTTCCTGGAACCGGAAAGAGATCCACAAGGACACGGTTACCACTCGATTCAATCCAAGATTGCGGTTGGCTCGGGCGGTTTTTGGGGCAAAGGCGTCGGCAAAGGAAGCCAGACCCGCCTCGGTTTTCTGCCTGAACGGCACACGGATTTTATTTTTTCTGTGCTGGGCGAAGAATTAGGTTTTGCAGGAGCTGTAACGGTTTTGTTGCTTTACCTTCTAATCATTGGGCGGTCGATACAGATAGCGCAGACTGCCCGAGACAAACTCGGCATTTACCTGACGATGGGCGCCGTGTCCGTTCTGCTGTTTCATATTCTGGAAAACATCGGCATGGTAGTCGGAATTATGCCGATCACCGGGATTCCGTTGCCGTTGCTGAGCTATGGCGGCTCGTCGGTCATGATGACGTTTATGCTTCTAGGCCTAATTATCAACGTTCGCATGCGAAGGTATGTGAACTAGCCGTTGGTTGAAATTCCCCCTTAACAAAGGGGGAAAAGAAGGCAAAGGTGAAATCTTGAGAAGATTTCACGCAGTCGCGAAGCGTTCAAGGGGTTGTCCTGGCGGGTTTAGGAAAGCCGAACCGACAACCCCCTGGCGCTCCCTTTGTTAAGGGGGAATATTTAGTTCACCGCGACGGTGCGCAGCGGTATGAAAGCCTCCCTTGAATTGCGAGTAATAAAGAAACCAGTCTTTTTAGTCTGTGTCTCGGTTTTGTGTTGTTCAGCGGCTGCAATGGCAGCCGCTATTCAGTTTATTTCGTGAATTCACTCACGAGCTTTGTGGGTACTTGCATGGAAGTGATGAAGCCTTTCAGACAAGCTAGGGCAGTGAACTTCGTAATCCATAACGATCTGTTTCCAGAGAATGCTTCCACCAATTACAACCCGTTGATGGGAAAACTGCTGGAGGATCACTTGTTCGTCTCCCCCACCGCACAGCTCCTCGGTATTTCACGCCGGAGGAGTATCAATGTCCAAAGAACTCATCGTCTCAGTCACGCCCCAAGAAACCAAAGCTGCCATTCTTGAGAACGACCAGGTCATCGAAATCCACATCGAGCGCGACAAGGAGCACGGGGTTGTGGGCGCCATTTGCAAAGGGCGCGTGATGAAGGTGCTGCCTGGAATGCAGTCTGCTTTCGTCGACATCGGACTGGAGCGCGACGCGTTTCTGTACGTCTCCGATTTCTTTGAAGACGCCGATGAGTACGACAAGCTGGTCAGCACAGCCGAGGAACAGGTCGAAAAGCTGGGCCAGCCGGCCAGCGCCGCAGTCAGTCCGGCGGCGGCACTGATTCCGGTACCCGATGGCACGGCTGCGGTTCCCTCCGGCGGCAATAAATCTCAGGACCGCCGCGGTCGATCACGACGATCGCGCCGCTTTCGCCTCAAAGGCAAACACTACGAAACAGCCGCGCCCTCTTCTACAGCACCCTCGACTTTGGCCCCGTCAGTCTCAGCGCCTCCTGAAGTAGTGCCGGCGGCGAGTTCAACCGGTGGGAATGACGCTCCGCCGGCCTTATCTCTGCTCCCCGGTGAGTCTTTAGCGAAATACCAGGAATCTTCAATTGAGCCCGCACCTGAATCCGAAGCAGACGCTCTTCTCACAGGTTCAGAAGACGTCGATGATGCTCTGGAGATTGAAGAGGCAGAATCGAGCGACTTGGCTTTGGCCGCAGCGAGCATGCCCGAAATGGATTCCGATGAGGAGGAGGAAGTCGCACAGGTTCTGGCGGGCTCCTTTATCGAAGCTGAATCTGAGGGCGCAACAAATTCTGGGGCGTTCGCAGCGGATGAAGAACATAACGAGACCTTGGGAGCTGTGCAGTTGGGCGAGCCTTTCTCAGCACCGGCTGCGCCCATTCTCGCCGCAGCGGCAGCCTCCGAGGCCGCTGCTCTGTCCGTTCCCACCATCGACGATACCCAAGGCGTTGCAGATTCCTCCAACGGGCCGCTGGCCGCATCCGCTCCGGCGCCCCCCCCTGCTACAGCTGCCGAACCAGCCGATTTCACGGGCGCGGATTCTGGCTCCCCAACTCCCACACTCGGCGAGAACGGCAGCACCGACGGAGTTGCGACCGCCGCCGTTCAAGGCGAGTCAAACGGAGCAGCAGGCACAACAGCGGGAACTGCGGCTGGAGCCGCCAAGGCGCAATTCCGCAATGCGCCGGGAACCTCCAAGTTCTTCCGGCGCAGCACAGAACGCCGCCGCAGGCCCGGTGGGTACGAGGCGCGGGAAGAAGGCAGCACTACGCCGTCGGCCCCCCTGATCGCAGACCTGTTGAAGGAAGGCCAGGAGATTCTGGTGCAGATCGCCAAGGAACCTCTGGGAACTAAAGGCGCCCGCATTACTTCGCATATCGCGCTGCCTGGGCGTTATCTGGTTTACATGCCCACAGTCGACCACATCGGCGTTTCGCGAAAAATCGAGTCCGACGACGAACGTCAGCGATTGAAGCGCATTATCCAGGAAAACCGTCGCAGCAACTTCCCGGGTGGCTTTATCGTTCGCACGGCGGGGCAGGGCAAGGGTGAAGAGGAATTCAAGGCCGATATCAAATTCCTTTACGCCCTGTGGGCTGAAATCAAGATGCGCGCAGACAAGAAGAAAGGCGCGACCATCGTGCATCGAGATCTGAACCTGGTGCAGCGCATTCTGCGTGACCAGCTGTCGGCCGAGTTCTCCAGCATCCGGGTGGATAACGAGCTTGAATACGCAGCCATCGTCGAGTTCATCAACCGCTTTCAGCCGTCGCTGGTCAGCCGCGTCAAGCTCTACACCAAAGAGACGCCTATTTTTGAAGAGTTCGGTGTTCAAAGTGAGGTCGAGAAGGCGCTACGCAACAAGGTCTGGCTGAAATCGGGCGGCTACATTGTGATCGACCAGGCCGAGGCGCTGGTGGCGATTGATGTGAACACCGGCAAGTATGTCGGCAAGTCCAACAAGCTGGAAGATACCATCGTCAAAACCAACATCGAAGCGGCCAAGGAGATTGCGCGCCAGGTGAGACTGCGCGATCTGGGCGGGATCATCGTCTGTGATTTCATCGACATGGAAGACCGCAAGAATCGCCTGAAAGTCACTCAGACCCTGGAAGAAGCGCTTCGCACCGACAAATCTCCCTCGAAGGTTCTACAGTTTAACGATTTCGGCCTGGTCGCAATTACACGCAAGCGCGTGAAACAGTCGCTGCTGCGAGCGCTTTGCGAACCCTGTTCGCAATGCAGTGGCTCGGGAATGGTGAAATCGGCCCAGACGGTCTGCTACGAAATTCAGGGTGAAGTAAAGAAAATGGCCAGGAGCCTGGATGGCAAGGAAGTCACGGTACGGGTGAGCCCAGAGGTCGCGAAGGCGCTGAAAGGCCCCGAGCGCTCTGTGGTCGAAGACATGGAGGCGCTGCTGAAGCGCGACATCGTCATCAAAACGGATCCCCTGTTGCATCCGGAACGGTTTGACATTTATTAAGACGCAGCAGCCGGCACTTGTTACCGCTCCGAGACCAGCTCTTTGAAGCCCGGCGCGCCAGCGATGGGTATTGCCGGCCGCTCACTGGCTCTCTGAGGTCTCGAAAAAACTGGATTCCCGCCCCGGCTTACTATCTGCCGGGGTGACGTTCTTTCGCGGGAGTGATGCGCCCAAACGTAACATCCTGACACCGGTGGCCTGCGCCACAGAGGCACAGAGACACGGAGGGGGAAGTTGGACGCAGATTACGCAGATGGACTCAGATCCCCGCAGTAAGAAATTGTAATCACCGCTGGCCAAGAAACCGTCGCCGGGGGCTGTGAACAACCTGCGCTTCAACTTCCCAGGATCAAGCTCCTGTCCCCCAGTCATCTGAGTTCATCTGAGCAATCTACTTCCAAAGGTTTCGCAATATCTCCGTGCCTCTGCGGGAAGCTGTGAAGAAATGACCGCAGCCTGTGGTTGCGAGCAATTCCCCCTTAGAAAAGGGGGCAGCGCCGAAGGCGCGGGGGTTGTCGGGCGCGGCCGGAAAGCCAAGGGAAGAGGCTGGCACCGTTCGAGATACGATGCATTGAGGTAAAGCTTTCCGCAATTCGCAAGACAACCCCCGGGCGGCTTCGCCGCCTCCCCCCTTTGACTAAGGGGGAATTTTTTCACAGCTTCCGGCTCTGTGGCAGTCCCAACCATGCCCATGATCCTTTCACAACTAGCCATCCCGGACCGGAACCCTTCTGGCCTCCAGCCGAACTCCGCCAATGTTTGACCGCTGCTTTGGCCGGATGGCCGGCTACGACGCGCACCGCCTGAAGAGGGATCTGATAGCCGGGGTCATTGTCGGGATCGAAGCCCTGCCGTTGGCGATGGCGTTTGCAATCGCCAGCGGCGTTCCTCCCGAACGCGGACTCTACACAGCCATTGTTGCCGGAGCAGCCATTTCCGCCTTCGGGGGTTCCCGCATCCAGATTGGCGGCCCTACCGGAGCCATGGTCGCCATCCTGTCGCTCATCCTGCTCCAATATGGGTTGAACAATCTGCTCCTCGCCGGCTTTGTGGCGGGCTTGATGCTGATTGTGATGGGCGTTTTTCGCGTCGGGGCCTTGATTCGCTTCATCCCTTATCCCGTCACCACCGGGTTTACAGCCGGCATTGCCGGCATCATTTTCACGGGACAGCTGAATCAATTTCTAGGGCTCACAGGAATCGCGCGCCACGAGCGGTTTCACCTCAATCTGCTGGAGACGCTGCGCAACCTGACGCGGCTGGATCTTCAAGCAGTGGCCACTGCAGGGACAGCGCTGGCGTGCATTCTCATCACGCCAAAGTTGACCCGCAAGATTCCCGGCTCGCTCGCCGGCATGCTGGCTGCAACCGCTTTGGCCAGCCTTCTTCAATGGCCCATCGAAACCATCGGAAGCCGCTTTGGCGGCATACCTCGTACCCTGCCCTGGCCGTCGTTTCCGTCGCTGACCTTCTCGGCGTTTCTTAGCGTTTTGCCGCCCGCTTTCACGATTGCCATACTGGGCGCCATCGAAAGTCTCTTATCGTGTGTCGTGGCCGATTCCAAAAGTGGTGAGCAGCATGATTCGAACAAAGAGCTCATCGGTCAAGGCATTGCCAACTGCCTGGCGCCGCTTTTCGGCGGAATTCCCGCCACGGGTGCCATCGCTAGAACCGCGACGAACATCCGCAGCGGAGGCAACAGCCCCGTGGCCGGCGTGGTACACGCGCTGACTCTGCTCCTCATCATGCTCCTTTTCGCTCCGTGGGCGAGACAGATCCCACTGGCCGGCCTGGCGCCCATCCTCATGGTTGTGGCCTGGCACATGTCGGAGATCCACCAGGTCCGGCACATCCTTAAGGGAACTCGCAGTGACGTCGCAGTCCTCGCCATCACCTTCTTCCTCACGGTCTTTGCAGATCTGACAGTAGCGGTACAGTTTGGCTTGCTGATGGCGGCCGTGCTGTTCATCAAGCGCATGAGCGATGTGCATCGTGTGGAAAAGGTGTTGCCGGACGTGACGGACCCTAAGAGCAAGGTCCGGGCGGTGGGAAATCAGCCGAAGGATTGCCCTCAGGCAACGATTCTCTCGGTCGAAGGCGCCTTGTTTTTCGGCGCCGCACGCCAGTTTGAACGGGAAGTCACAGAACACATTAAGAACATCCGCACGTTGATCCTCCGCATGGGGCGCGTGCCGGTCATTGACGCCACTGGCGAAAAGGCACTGCGAGCCATCCTGGAGGAGTGCGAGAAAAAACAAGTCCTTCTTCTCATCAGCGGCCTGCAGCCTCAGCCGAGCGAAGTGCTGGAATCCACCGGGCTGCTGGCCCGTATCGGTCAGGACCACCTCTTCACCCGCACCGGCCCCGCCCTGAACCTGGCCATCACGCGAATGGACGCCAAGACCTGCAGCTACTGCCCTAACTTTGTCTTCCGTGAATGCGAAGAGTTGAAGTATCGCGGCGTTCAAGAGTTCGGCCAGCAGCGCCAGGAGAGCCGGCCGTAACTCTCCTAAACAAAAGGCATCGGAGATGCAATCGACCTAGGTTTACTTGGTGGCAACGAAGTTCAAGATTCGGTCAAGTTTTCATTTGTTTGAACCGCCAAGGGGAATCCGGGCTGTCAATTGGAATCTGAGAATCTCAAATAACGGATCTTAGATCTACGAAAGGCTCCATCAGGCAACCTCTTGGCGCTCTTTGCGTCTTGGCGGTTCCCTGTTTTGGGTCTCAGCGGTACGACGTGGCTCGCTACTTCTAGTGGCGGACGCACGGTCACAGCGGCAGCCGGAGCCGTGCCAGGCAGCCGCTGCCATTGTCGCGGTTTTCCAAGCTAAGGCTGCCTCCATGGTTTTCGGCGATCTGCCGGCTGAGTGGAAGACCGATGCCCGATCCTCCAGGCTTGGTAGTGAAGAACGGGACAAACAGGTTGCTGGTATTCGGCAAGCCTGGCCCGTCATCTTCGACGCGCACCTCGAGAAACGCTGCCGTACTGGCCCAGCTCACCCTAACCCCGCTCCCGGTTTCCAGAGCCGCGTCCACGGCATTGTGCAAGAGGTTGATGAGAAGTTGTTCCAGTTGGTCGCTGTCGGCTTGGATCACCAATGCCGGACCTGGCGACAGAACGATCGCGATACGGTGTTCAAGTTTGACGACTCGCTGGAGCCACTCGCTGACGATCACCGGGCGCAAGCAAGGTTGGGGCAGCCGCGCCAACCGGGCATAGTCTCCCATAAAGCGGCCGAGTGCCTCTGATCGTGAGGCAATCACGGCAAGCCCTCGAGTCATGTCTTCCTGCCAATCGACCGGCCGCGGATTCCGCGCCAAGAGACTCTCGAGCGTGGCCGCCATCGACTTGATCGGTGCAAGAGAATTGTTGAGCTCGTGGCCCAACACACGCAGCAGGCGCTGCCAGGCTTGACTTTCTTCGTCACGGAGTGCGCGACTCAAGTCCGAAAGCACCACCATTTGGTGAGGCACGCCGCCCTCGCGAAAACTGCTGCGACGAACACCCCAACGTCCGCTGCCTCCTGGAAAACTTCGTTGAATGGAAGGCAGCGACTCTCCAACGAGACAATCGGCCAGGCCCAATTCTTCTGCGCTCTTGCCCAACAACTGCTCAGCCGAATGGGCCAGCAAGCGTTCTCCTGCCCGATTGGTGAGCCGAAGACGCTGACTGTCGTCAAAAGCAAATACCGCGACGTCAATCTCCGCCATCACTTTGCGAAGCAAGGTTGTCGCTTCCAGTGCCCCGAGCCGCTGCTGGCGCAGAGTTTCACTGAGCGCATTTACCTCGCGCATGACTTCGCTCAGCGCATCGCCGGCTCGCGACCGGCGGGCCCGAATCGAGTAGTCCCCCTCACCGAGCGCCGCGAGCAGATTCGAGAGGGTCTGCAACGGGAATACCACGCGCCGGCGAACGGCAAAAGCCAATCCCAACCAGATAGCGGAGATGAACAGGACCAAGGTCCACTGCAGCCGGGAGCTGTAATCTCCCATCCACAGCAACACTGCCGAGACCAAGGCACCCGGCAGACCCGCCAGAAGCGCCATCCATAAGACAGTTCGCTCGTGACTTCTGCGAGGTTTTGAGAGTGGATTGACAGGGTTGGGCGAGTAGAGCATGCAGCATTGAACGGCGGAGGCCTCGGGGCGCCGTGCTGGCAGCAGCGAGGCGGACTATAGCTTGAACTTCTCGAGCCGGCGGTAGAGAGCGCTGCGGCTCAGTCCCAGCGCCTCGGCAGCGCGGCTGACGTTGCCTTCAAAGCGCGCCAGAGCCTTTTGTACCAGCAGACTTTCGACTTCTTCCAGCGTCATATCCTCCACGCGGCCAGGGGTGTCTCGAACCTGCCTCAACCCGAGGTCCTCGGCCCGGATCACCGTGCCTTGAGCCATCAGCACGGATCGTTCCGCGGCATGATCCAGTTCTCGGACATTCCCGGGCCAATGATAGCTCTGCAAGGCCTGGCGAGCGCCCTCATCAAAGCCAGACAGTGTTTTGCGGTAGCGCTGTGCATGCATGTGGAGGAAATGCTCGGCCAGCAGCGGGATGTCTTCCCGGCGTTCGCGCAAAGGCGGCAGCCGGATTTCGATGGTGTTCAAACGGAAGAGGAGGTCCTGGCGAAACCGCCCGGCAGCGACCTCAGCATGTATGTCTGCATTGCTGGCGGACACAACCCGCACATTCACATGCCGCGTTCTCGATGACCCGACCCGTTCGAACTCGCCTGTCTCAACGACGCGCAACAGCCGGGCCTGCATCTGGAGTGAGATATTTGCGATTTCGTCGAGAAATAGCGTGCCTCCATCCGCCAGTTCGAAACGCCCCACCCGGTCCGCCTTGGCATCCGTGAAGGCTCCTTTGACGTGGCCGAACAGTTCGCTTTCGAACACCCCTTCGGACAATCCTCCGGCATTGACGATCACCAACGGCTTGGATGCCCGCGCGGAAACCGCATGGAGCGACCGTGCCACCACGCCTTTCCCTGTTCCATTCTCACCTGTGATGAACACGTTGGCATCCGAAGGGCCGACGCGAGCGATCAGCTCCAGCACCGGTTCCATCGCTCGCGACTGACCGATCATGGTCGGGCGGCCTTCGTCGCGCAACAGCCGGTTTTCAGCCTCCAACCGCTGCCCTCGTCGCAACGCACGCCCGAGCTCGATCTGTGTGTTGAGAATAGTGAGGAGCCGGGTATTGTCCCAAGGCTTTTGGATGAAATCGCGGGCGCCTCGGCGAATCGCTTCAACGGCCAGGTCCACTGTGCTCCAAGCGGTCATGACAATCACGGGAAGCGTTGCATCGAGAGCACCCACGCGGTCCAACAGATCCAAGCCCTCATGGCCTGAGGTCGTGTCGCGAGCGTAGTTCAGGTCCATCAGCACCACATCAAAATCCTGCGATCCCATCAACTCGAGTACCGCTGCAGGGCTCCTGACTGATTTGCATTGAATGCCTTCGCCCTTGAGCAAGAGACGCAGCGCTTCCAGCACATCTGCCTGGTCATCGGCGATCAGGACTCGGGGTGGCGTTGTTTGCATGTTGATTCAGCAACTGGGCTGCCTGCGTAGGGCGTTGCCCTGGAGTTTGAGGATCTTAGTCTTTAGGCTGGGCCCTGGTGCTTGGACATTGGTTCCGGTCTTTCGCACGGACTTTCTGTTGTTGTGCCGGCGGTGTATGTACAGCCGAACCATCGAGCGTTTCGCTGGCGGAACGCACTGACTCGACAACGAAGCGTGTGTTTGACGCGGCCACCCTGGGAGCGCGGGCGTCCCGCCCGTCCGGGAGCGGCTGGAGGCCGCGCCAATGACCTCGGCCACGATTGCCGGCGGGACGCCCGCGCTCCCAGGGTGGCTTCGCCACTCCAACAAATGTCCAATCTCCAGAATCTTTCAGGCTGACAGGCGTCGCTCGCCCCCCTGGCGAAGCAATACTCCTACTTCGCCATCCACCCATCTGAGAGCTGGATCGTGCGACCGCCATAGGAGGCATTGCGGTCGGAATGGGTCACCTGAATGATTGTCGTCCCCTCCCGATTCAGCCTCGCAAACAGCTGCATGATCTCGTCTCCCTGGCTCGAATGCAAGTTGCCGGTTGGCTCATCGGCCAGGATCAGTTTGGGCGAAGCCACGACGGCGCGAGCCACGGCCACCAGTTGCTGCTGCCCGCCCGAGAGCTGGTTCGGATACAGGTCCTTTTTTCCGACAATCTGAAAACGGTCCAGCAGATCGCAGACGATGCTCTGCCGCTCTGCTCTGGGGATATCTCGATACGACAGGGGAATCTCCAAATTCTCATAGACCGTCATGTCGTCCAGCAGATGGTAGCTCTGGAATACAAAACCAATGGTCTTTTTGCTCAGTGCCAGGCGTTCCTTCCCTTTGAGTTTGTGCACCGGTTGATCAAAGAGGTGATACTCGCCAGTCCAGCCAGCGTCGTGCATTCCCAGAATGTGGAGCAGTGTCGACTTGCCTGCGCCCGAGGGGCCCATAATAGAGAGAAACTCGCCTTCTTTCACCTCAAGATCGATGCGGCGTAAAACCCAAGTCTTGGTGGTGCCATGCTCGTAAAACTTCTCGACATTTCTCAGTGTGATCATTCTGGCAGCCTCATTGCCGACTGTTGAACTGACATAACGATACTCGTGTTCCGGAGCATCGTCCTCGTCGTCGTCCTCGTACTCGAAAGCCGAGGACGGGAACGATAGTGGTTAGGGACTCGTGGTTCGTGATTCGCGGCTCGAGTCCCGAATCACGAATCCCGAGTCACGGGTTTACTCGCACCTCAGTGCCACCATTGGGTCAACTCTTGCAGCCCGCCGCGAAGGAATCCACGCAGCCGCGAGTGCGACGGCCATGAGCACCAACAGGGTCACGCCCGCGCTCAGCGGGTCTCTGGCTGAAACCTGGAACAACAACGAGTTTAACTACTGACTGGCGAACCAGGAGCCCAGAAGCCCGAAGGCGACTCCAACCAGTGTCCAGCGCGCAGCTTCGAAGAGCACCAGCTTGGCAATGATACCGGGAGTAGCCCCCAAAGCCTGCGGACACCGATCTCTGGAGTGGGCTGCGCCACCAGAAAAGCCATCACCCCGCCCGTGCCACTCGCGATTCACCGTGACTGCCTTTCCCATTAAGTGCGGGTCGCCACCGAAACGCCGCCACAGGCCGTGGCTGATGATCGCGACTCTGCTGAGCCCTGGCTGCTTATCATCCGTCGTGAAAAGTCGGCCGAGCAAAGGCAGCACACCAAGCGGTGCAAAGAAGTTAGCTGTGACCTGAACGCCGCCAACCGCTCTGGATCGCCTTGTTCCGAAAGATCGGCGATAGCTACCTTGAACCCCGCAATCTGCTCGAACGATTGCGCCTGAGCACGCCATTCCAGCAAGTCCGGCGGCGTCGGTGGCAGCTCGTGAAAGCCGAGCTTCATGGATGGATTGTCCGTCCACAACATCACAAGCTTGTCTGGGCTAGAATAAGGAAGCGGACGAAGCAAAACTGCGTTGACCACGCTGAAGACCGCAGTGTTAGCACCAATCCCCAGCGCGAGCGTGAGCACGGTCACGGCCGTGAAGCCGGGATTCTCCAGCAGTTGGCGGAATGCGAATTTGAGGTCGTTCATATTTACGATTTACGATTTGGTCCGTTGTCAGTCGTCGCTTGCCTTTCATTCCGCACTCCTAATTCCGCATTCGAATCACTCGTATCGTAACGCTTCCATCGGATGAATCCGCGTCGCACGCTGGGCGGGCAGCCAGCAGGCGATCAGCGCCACAATGGCCAAGACAATCACCACAACCATGAACGTCAGCGGATCAGTCGGCTGAACTTCGAAGAGCAGCCTCGTCAGGATGCGCGTCAGTGCGAAGGCGCCGAGCAGGCCAAGAACTGCTCCCGCCAGCACTAGCTTCATCCCGTGACCGATGACCAGTCCCAGCACGTCACCTCGCTGAGCACCCAGCGCCAGGCGAATGCCGATCTCGTGTGTCCGCTGCGAGACGGAATAGGCCAGCACGCCGTAGATGCCGACCGCCGCCAGCACCATCGCGATGGCGGCGAAGAGCGCGAACGCCAGAAAATTGAAACGCGGCTGGGCGATCGAGACGGCCAGCAGTTGCGACATCGAGTTGAGGTTGGAGAGCGGTTGCTGCGGGTCGAGCGCGGCCAACTCACGCCGCACGACCGCAGCCAGCGCGAGCGGCTCGGATTTCGTACGCAGCACGACGCTCATTTCGTGCGTCGGGCGTTGCTGCGCCGGGATGTACATCTCCGGCACGGTCTCGGCGTCGAGCCGCGCGTATTTAACATCGGCCAGCACGCCGACGACCTCGCGCATCCCGCCGGAGATGTCCCAGGTTGGCGGGCCGTCGCGCCGGAATCGCATCGTCTCGAAGTCGAGCGCCACACGCTTGCCCATGGGGTTTTCGCCCGGCCAGTGTTTGCGCGCCATCGTTTCGTTGATGATGGTGACACGCGGCCCGTCCTGTTTGTCTTGCGCAGTGAAGCTGCGCCCCTGCCGAAGCTGCAAACCCAGCGCACGAAAATAATCGGTTGTGGCCGAGCGGAAGTGCGCGTGGTTGCGCTCGCTAGGCGGCGGCGCTGGCCGGCCTTCGATGAAGATGCTGCTGCTGCGGTCAACGCCGCTCAAGGGGAGGAATTCGACTGCGCCCGCCGCCGTCACGCCCGGCAGGACGGCAGTCCGCTCCAACAACCGCGCGTAGAAATCGGCGACCTGATGCTTCTCGGCGTATTTCGATCCGGGCAGACGGATGTCGAAGATCAAAACATTCTCCGGATTGAAGCCAGGATTGACCTGTTGCAATCGCAGGAAGCTTTTGACCATCAACCCCGCCCCGGTGAGCAGCAATAACGCCAGCGCCACTTCCGTCACCACCAGCAAGCCGCGCGCACGTTGAGTGGTGAGACCGCCCGGCGATTTTCCACGGCCTTCCTTGAGCGAGGCGTTCAAATCCGGTTTGGATGCTTGCAAGGCCGGGAGAATACCGCACATCACACTCGTCAGCAGCGAGAGCAGAAAGGCGCCGCCCAACACGCGATTATCCACGCTGATCTGTTGCGGCGAGATAGCGTAAGGCATGAAGAAAGTCGGCTCGTTGAACGGCAAGCGCTTGAGCACGTCCGTGCCCCAGAGCGCGAGCAGCACACCGGCCGTGCCGCCCGTTACGGCGAGCAACACGTTTTCGACCATCAACGCTCGCATGAGCCGCCCGCGGCTCGCCCCCAACGCGGCGCGAATCGCCATCTCCGAGCTGCGGGCGACGCCGCGCGCCAGTTGCAGGTTCGCCACGTTGGCGCAGGCGATGAGCAGCACGAACGCGACCGCGCCCAGCAGGACCAGCAGCGCCAAGCGCAAATTATTGCCCACCTGCTCCCTGAGCGCGACCATCCGCAGCTTGATGCCTCGATTGAATTCCGGGTACTGCTCTGCCAGCCGCCGCGAAATCTCGCTCATCTCCGTCTGCGCCTGCGCCAGTTCAACGCCGGGTTTCAGACGCGCGATCACGCCGAGCGATTTGTTGTTTCGGTTGTAGAGGCGCTGCCCGCCCATCGGATCGAGGCCGAAGGGCAGCCAGACCTCGGTCTCTTTGGGGAAGCTGATGAACCGAAAACCCGCGGGCAACACGCCGCACACTTCAAACGTCGTCCCATCCAACGTCAGCGTCTGGCCGATGAGATTCGGGTTGGCGTTGAAACGCCGCTGCCAGAGACCGTGACTGATGATGATGGCGCGCACGCCGCCCGGCTTGTCTTCTTCAGGGCCGAAGACGCGCCCCAGCATCGGCTGCACGCCGAGCACGGAGAATAGATTGGCCGAGACTACGGCATACTGAACCTTCTCCGGTTCCCCGCCACCGGACAAATTGAACCAGCCGTTCGCCCAGGCGCTCATGGCGGCGCTCTGACATTGCTCGCGCGCGTCGAGAAAGTTGGGCAGCGACAGCGGCAATTGCTGCCAGTTCCCCGCCGGCCTGTCATCCCACATCAGCACCAGCCGCTCCGCTTCCGGGAATGGCAGCGAGCGCAAGAGCATCGTGTTGACGACGCTGAACACGGCGGTGTTCGCCCCGATGCCGAGCGCGAGCGTGAGCACGGCCACAGCAGTGAAGCCGGGGTTCATTAGTAATTGGCGAATAGCGTAGCGAAGGTCGTTGTACATAGGTTTCAGGATGAAAGCAGTGCTTTCATGGTTCCAGGTGCTAGGTTTCAGTCCCTTTCACTCGTCACTCGCCACTCGTCACTACCGAGAGTTGGGCCCGTCGAATCGCTGGAGCGGCATCGATGGAGGCGCGGCAGCATCTTGAAAACAGCGACTTCGGTCCATTGGGTTCCGCGCCGCGTCCAAAAGCCTTGCGTGTTCAAACTCTGGGCGATTTCGGAAAACGATCGTTCTTCTCGAATCAGCTCCAGCATCAGGGTCAGAACCGAAGTTTCCGAAGGATCTTGCTCCAGGTTTTGGCAATCGTCTGCCACCCGAAGGCCGTAAGGAGTGCCAACCTTGATTCGGGCGGTCTCTGGTTTGTTGCCGCTGACCTCCCGCTGCCATTCGACCACAACGGGTTTCCAGCCTTCGCGAATTCTCTCCTGCAAGTAATCCTCAGTGATAGGCCCCGTCAGAGTGTCACGAGCATGGTCGATGTAAGCCATGGTCTTTTCCTTGGAGCGATCATCGAGATTCGGCGCGGGGGAATCAGACACTCGGGATTAGAGGTTCGTGGCACGAAATCCGCGAGCCGGAACGCCCCTCCTTCGTCAAGGAGGGGCGTGCTGCGACGCAGTCGCAGCAGGGGTGGTTGGTCGTTGGTTCCGTCAACCAATCCTGCCATACGACAACGTTCAAACCACCCCCGCGCTGGCGGCGCCAGCGCTCCCCTCCTTGTCCAAGGAGGGGAGTTTCAAATTTCCAACGTCCATATTCCCGTATCACGGGATCACAGCTACTACAATCGTTGAGTCATCTTTTACACGGCCACCAGAAAAGCACTTCATAGAATCCACCACGGCCTCTTGGAGGGCCGTCGCACCAAGGCGACGGCTTTCGATGAGAAGGTGCAGCAGGCGTTGCTCGCCATACTCCTCCCCTTTGCCGTTGACGGCTTCGGTCACACCGTCGGTAAACAATACCAGCCGGTCTCCGGGCCCCAAATCCAGTTCGCCCTGTTCATAGCCGGCCTTTGGGTTGACACCCAATACCAAGCCACCGGTCTCCAAGCGCTCGTAAGAACCGTCCTGGCGCAAGAGAATCGGCGCGTTGTGGCCGGCGTTGGTGTAACGCAAGCGGTGCGACGCGACGTCGAGCGTTGCGTAGAAGAAGGTGATGAACCGATCGACGGCGATGTTGCCGCAAATGATGTGATTGACCTTCTGGCAGAGAGTCTGAGGTTCAATCCCGCTGTCGGTGTAGGCGTGCACCGCAGCTTGCAGGTTCGCCATAA
>Ga0163150_10001149_pt1 | contig 46290 bp, 34 predicted proteins | sample OliLakLV19P2IB_FD_148628 | JGI IMG/M metagenome (GOLD analysis project Ga0163150, IMG submission 148628) | Freshwater microbial mat bacterial communities from Lake Vanda, McMurdo Dry Valleys, Antarctica - Oligotrophic Lake LV.19.P2.IB | ecosystem: Environmental > Aquatic > Freshwater > Lake >... | reverse complement strand
GGAGTGCCGCTGAGGCGTAGCCAGATGGTGCCTCCCGGCCGGGAGGCGACACTCAGTTCCAGGTTTCGAAATGTGCCGCCGCCTTCGTCCGGATGCCGCAGACGCTGGGCGGCTGCTTCGCGATACTCGGGACGCACCATGAAGAGCGGAGTGCGCCCCAGCAGTTCCTCCACTTCGTACCCCAGAATTTCGGCCACCTTGCCGGTGATGAAGGTGAACCGCCCCACGGCATCCACTTCCCAGATGAACTCGCCTGCCGCGTCGGCCACGTCGCGAAAGCGCTGCTCGCTCTCACTCAGCGCGATCCTCGCCGCTCGCACCGCGGTCACATCGCGCATGATCACGGCGATGCACATGGGCGATCCCGAACTGTGGCTGCGGACGACGAACACGCTGCCTTCCCAGTGCATGGAACCGGCCGAGCCCGGGTGCTCCAGCTCCACCTCACCGAACCACGAGGTCTGGTGGTGGATTTCCGGAAGCACGGTTGAGAGCAGGTCCGCCAGCCTCCGCCCCGCCGGGAGCGATGCGATCTCGGCTGCCGGCCTTGTCCCCAGGCCGATCATCTGACGGCCAGCCGAGTTGATGTACTCCAGATCGCCGCGCATGGAAGCGATTGCCACAAAATCGGTGGTGTTCTCCAGCACGGCTGCCAGTTTCTGCTGCTCGTCCTGGGCGCGCTGCCGCTCGCGGAGATCCAGACCAACCTGCAGGTAGCCCGCCACCTTGCCCTTGCGATCGCGGAGTGCCGAGACCGACAGCAGCATCGGAATGCGCGTACCGTCGCGGTGGACGTAATGCCACTCGCGATCCTCAATCTGGCCGTTCGCCGTGTGCCCGAACAGCGCTTCCATGACGGCGCCGCGCACCTCGCCAGGGTCGTGCAGGGTGCCGATGTGCTCCCGGCCGATCACCTCCCGGAACCCGTAGCCCAGCAACTGCTCGGCCGCGTCATTGAAGGTCCGTATGGTGCCATCGAGCTCGGTGGAAACAATCGTGAATCGCGTGCTGTTCAGGATGGCCCTCTGGAGTGCCAGCACGTTCTCCAGCTGGCGCGCGTGGTCCAGCCGCTCGGTGACATCTTCCTGGACGCTGACAAAGTGGGTGACTTTGCCGGCCGTATCGCGCACCGGAGCCAGCCGCAGCTGATTCTGAAAAGACGAACCGTCGGGCCGCCGCTGCTCGACGATCACCTCGGTGTCGCGACCCTCCCGCATTGCGTTGCGAACTTCGTCCACCGTATCGGCAGCCGCCCAGGGACGGCCCTTCAGGTCGCCAGCCACGAAGCCGCTAAGCCGTTCGAACGCCGGGTTTACGTACACTACCGGGTTGCCCCGAACCTGCGCGTCGGTGATCAGAATGCCATTGTTCGCCGCCGCCAGAGCGCGGTCGCGAATCAGCAGATCCTGCTCCGTTTTGCGCGAACGGTCTCGTTCCCGGGTCGCGTGAATCAGGCTGCCGCAGGCCACCAGCAGCGGTTTCAGCACCGCCTGTATATCTTCGGCGAACGGACGTTCCCCGGCCAGCGCCAGCACGCCCGTCATCTCGCGGCCATGGTGCAGCGGCGCCGTCAGATAGTGGCGTCGGGCACCCGACGGCGCCAGTCCCGTGAACTGGAGGATTTCATCGGCCTGTGCCGTATCGGCGAACAGGCTGTCCTCCATCGGGAATGTATCGCCCGGCCGAAGCCGCGGGCTGCGGGTACTCGCATGCCGCCCGTTGACACCGTGGGCCGCCAGAATCCGAACCCACAGCCCTCCGCCGGGCTCCTCACTGGTCTCGCCGAGCAAGCCGACCGATGTCCCAATCACCGTCGCAATGCCAGACAGCAGCGACTGGAACAGATCTCCGGAAGCGCCTTCGATGAAAGCCTGTTGTGCGGACCGGACGCACTCCACCAGTGCGATCTGCGTCTGGTAGCGCCGCTCTACTGAGCGGTACAGTGTCAGATCGTACAGAGTGCCGGTGATGCCGGCTATCTCGCCCTGCGGGGTCCGCGCCGCCCTTGCTTTCAGATCCAGGTACCGGATGCCGCCCTGACTCGTCAGGAAGCGAACCTGCATGGATTCTCCGGAGGTGCCATTCGCTTCGTCGCGCACCAGCCGGTGGATCAACTCGAGGAACGCCGGGCGGTCGTCAGGATGCACGTAACCGCGCAGGGGCTTGCCAATCGACTCTTCCGCCAGGAATCCAGTCACGTCTTGCCAGGCGCGGTTCAGAAAGATGGTTCGACCGGTGGGCGAGGTCAGGAACACCACCTCGCGGACGCTTTCCACCATGTTGGAATAGTCCAGCGCGGCCTGCTGCAAATGTTCTTCCCTGCGCTGTGAATCGACCAGAGCAACCTGTTCCAGCAGGGTTAACGACGCCGCCTCGGTCAGGCTCGCCAGCGCTTCATTGCCATCCAGAGCGGCTGTGTTCCCCGCCAGGGCCAAAAAACCGCGGCCACGCAGGCGGATCAGCCACGTGTCGCCGATCCTGGTATGCACCAGGGACGCTTCGTTCGACGCGGGACCCGCGGCCGCCAGATCCTTCGCCAGACCGCGAGCCTCGCTTTCGCCGATCCCCCTGCGTGCCACCACCGTCAGCGCCGCACCGTCCGCCATCGCCAGCAGACACGCCTTCGGACTCCCCGTGACCGCGGCCGCGGCGTTGGTCAGCTCCGACAATATGGCGATGCAGGACGTGTTCAGACGGCCACCCTCATCCGGATCTTCGAAGGACTCCCGACTCAACGGTGTCGGGCCTTCCGAGTGCAAGCAACATTGCGTAACGGCCTGCCGTGCGCATGGACGTGTGCCAGTTGGCCGTCGCCGCATGCATGGCGTCTGAGGTGAACCACAGATCCTCCTCCGCCGCCGGGCCGTGGAGAACGAAGCACTCTGAGATTAACCCCGGTTTGCACTGGAGACAAAAGCTACGCCAGTCCTCCGGCAACGCACGCAGCTGGTCGGCTGTTCTCAGCAATGGTCCCACAAGGGTCAGGCGACCCTGAATCACCGCTAAAATTCCGGGTATCACGACCAGCCAGAAGTGCCGCCAGCCATCGGCCTGGCGCGCCTCTTCCTGTGTCAGGCAGCACAGCGCCGACGATTCCTCCCACACGCTGTCGGGCGCAGCCGGCGTGCGCACGAACCGCAGTTGCCGGACCACAGGCCACCGACCCGCGATCAGCCGCAACAGCAGCAGTGGCGGCAGCAGCAGCAGCGCCAGCGGCACCAGCAGCACCCGGCCGGCGAGATTCGCAGCCACATCGGCAAAACTCCGCGGCCGGCCCGCATCACCGGAGATTCCGCCCAGCAGGAACGCGTCCGTCACCACCACCGAAGCGCCAAGCCGGACATTCAGCAGCTTGCTCCTGTTAATCACCGAGCCGTGCACGTCCAGATCCCGCCCCACGTAGCTTCCGTCCAGGATCACCGACTCGACCACTGTGGTCCTGTCGTCGATCACGCAGGAGGAACAGATCACCGCGCCCGGGCCCAGCGTTACGCCTTCGCCAACCTGCGAGTTGTCACCAACCAGTACGGGGGCGATCAGCGCCACGCTGGGGGGCAGGCTTACGTTGCGGCCCAGCCAGATGCCTGGGTCCGACGGAAATGCCGAGAAGTGCAACGATTCGGCAAGCGTGGTGAGTGCGGTGGTTTGCGATGCCAGCCAGGCTTTGCCATCGCGTGACGTCAGCCCCGGGGTTGCGTGTCGCACCTCGCAGGCGCCCGACCGTGCAAGCTCCTCCAGCCAGGCACCGACGCCAGCCCAGTCCGTAAAATTCGGCGTCGCCGCAGCCAGTGCGCCTGGTATCCATGCCCAGCCCGTCCACGGCCCGGCCACGGTGTGACCAGCCGGAGCGGCTTTTTCAAGGTCGAACCGCACGGCGCGATCTTCCGGCAGAGACCGGAGATCGGCCTGAGGCAGCAGGTCGGCCTGTGCCAGCAGAAAAGACTCGCCCTGACGCGCCACCGCGGCGACTGTCGCCGCCGCCCGTTCGTATCCCGATGTCAGGTGATAGCGGATGCGGCAGCCCCAGCGCTGCCCGTCGCCCAGATGGTGCTCCACGCGTTCGGCGGCCTCGCCCAGCACTACGTCTACCTGCCGGCATCCGGCCACAATCACCTGCTCCAGTACATGCTGCACCATCGGCCGGTCGCCGGCAGGCAGCATCGGCGACGGCCACTGCGAGCCCAGCGCGTCCAGTGGCGACGGGTAACCGGCAGCGATAATCAGCGCGCGCATGGCACTCCCTTACCGGGCTCAGGCCCACGCTGCAGCCGGCGGCGGAACACTCGCCACAAAAACACCAGGTTGCCTCCAAGGTACCGCTTCCACATTCGTCCCGGCTCCTGCAGGAACCGAAACAGCCACTCCAGCCCCATCTCCCGCATCCACTGTGGTGCGCGCGGGATACGTCCGGAGTAAAAGTCGAATAGCCCACCAACACCCATCGCGACACTCACGTTCAGTTGCGGCAGCCGTTCGGCAATCCAGCAATCCTGACGCGGGGCTCCAAACGCTACAAGCAAGACATCGGCAGATGCAGCGGAAATCTGTGCCACCACCTCGGGATCTTCGGTGGGGGAGAAATACCCGTCCCTGACGCCTGCGATTCGCACTTTCGGGTAATGCTCCACCACCCATCGCGCCACCCCGCCGGCGACCCCAGGCTTCGCACCCAGCAGAAACAGGCTGCTGCCGTCCGCCGCCATCTGCTCGCACAGTCGTGGAAACAGGTCGGTACCGTTCACATTTTGCCTCACCGGCTGTTTCAGGATCCGTCCCGCGAGTTTCAGTCCGATGCCGTCGGCCACCGTCAGCCCGGATTCATTCAGTACTTTCTTGTACACGGCATTGTTCCACGCCCGGTTGACGCAATCCGCATTGAGAAACGAAATTTGCAGCGGATCTCCGCTCGAGACGTGGTTGCGAATGTGGAGGAGTGCCTCTGTCATCGACAGGTTGTCGATGCGATGGCCGAGAATCTGGATCGTGTCCGAGGTGGCCGCCGGAGCGCCCCCGCAGAGCAGTCCAGGCAGGGCTCGCGCCAGCATCCCGGCGTCGCCGCCCAGCGACTGCGTGCGCGCATACTCCGTCTCCGATTCCCACTCCGAGCCGAACGCAATATTGGCTCGCTGTCGAATCCACCACAGATTCAGCACGCCCGGGCGAAACTCCCAGCGCCGCCACTGCGCTCGCTCGGCTGGCAGTACTTCGGCCTCGGTTAACGGACGCGGCCCCACCCACGACAAGTCGCCGCGCATGATGTTGGCCAGTGTCGCCAGGTGATGCAGGCCGATCCCGCGCAGCGGCCCGGGCACGTCGAACTGCAGAATATCGACAGGCTCCGCCCAGCGGCCCAGCACCGGGGTGCGCCGAAACCGGCCACGCGACGCCCCGAGCGCAATCGCCACCAGGGGGAAAAGCAGGAACAGCAGGAAGGTTGACGTGCCGGCGTCGAAAAGGCGCTTCCCGCCGGACTGCCAGCGCCGCAGCGTCCGGGCGCGAGCCACCACCAGGCGAGTCCGCCGGTTCTCAGCGGCTACGCCGGACGGAGTAAATCGTGCGGAGAGCCGGTCAGCGGCTGACTCGGCTTCAGATCGCGCGCCCCTGCTCCGGCCCTGCTGCATCGCCTCAGTACGCACCCTTGCCGAGCAGCACCGCGGGCACGGTCCTCAGCAGCAGCTTGATGTCCACCCAAAGGCTCTGGCTCTGGATGTACTGCATGTCCAGTTCTACCTGTCGGTCGAACGGAATATCGGCCCGGCCGCTCACCTGCCAGATGCAGGTTAACCCCGGGATCACGTCGAGCCTGCGCCGGTCCCGCAGCGAATAGCGAGCCACCTCGGCTGGCAGCGGCGGGCGCGGCCCCACAAGACTCATGTCGCCGTTCAGAACACAACACAACTGCGGTAATTCATCGAGACTGAGCTTTCGAATAATGCGGCCAATCCACGTGATTCGTGGATCGTTCTTCATCTTGAATGTGACCGCCTGCGATCCGTGCTGGTTTTGCGCCAGAATTTTTGCGCGAACCGCGTCGGAATTCGTGACCATGGAACGGAATTTTGGAAATGGAAACTCGCGGCCCCACTGGCCCACGCGCGTCTGCCAGTACAAAACGGGACCGCCGTCGGTAAATTTGACGCACGCCGCAATCCCCAGGAAAAGCGGAGAAAGAACCACCAGCCCCAACCCCGCGGCCACAATATCGATGGCGCGTTTGGCTGCCGCGGCCGCCGCCACAACAAACTGCCACATCATCCGCTTACGCCGGTAGCGCCAGTTGGAGCGCGAGTTCTCGCCCCCATGGCGCCGCCACAACTCCTCAATGAGAGCCGTGCGTGACAACGCTCCTGCTGAAGCCGCGGCCGAGTCACCCCCCGCACGCGGGGATGTCATTGATACCCCTATATTTTTCATATACCAGCCGGGCTGTACCTGGTTGAACCAACGTACCAGAACTGATGCCGTTTCGGTGCTTCCATTCTCGTGCGACCATAGGAAAAATCGTCCTGAACCCGGCGAGAGTTTATGGCTGACGCTAAAGAGATGTTGTTCAGCGGACGATTGAAAGGATGAATCTGAAATCCAGGTGCCCAGGCATCTGTCCCATGTCCCTATGAATCGAGTTCCGCGCGTTCTGGTTGTCGAAGACGAGGCGCACATTGCCCGGCTGCTTCAGTTCGTCCTCACCAGGAACGGATATCACGTCGATGTGGCACATACTGGAATGGCTGGCCTCCAGAAGGCGCAGGACTGCCCGCCCGACGCCGTGCTGCTGGACCTGAATCTCCCCGATATGCCGGGAGCAGATGTGTTGGCCGCCCTTCGTCGGGATCCAAACACCGAAGACACCGCGGTCATTATCCTCAGCGCCCATGCGTTCGACTACGGTCTGGATCCTGCCCTCCGCAGCGGCCGGACCATTCAGTGCGGCAAGCCAGTGGCCCCCTCGCGACTCCTCGACAGTCTGGCCGAGTTCGGATTATCGGTGCCCGCGGCCACAAAGGCAGGCTAGGAATTGTCTGGTCCGGAAATCCCGCCAGCCGCCGGTCCAGCGTCGATTACCGATCTCCGGCAGCATCTGCTTACCCGACTCGCCAACAGCAATCTGGAAGATCTGTTCCGCGTTCGCATCTTGTCGCGCACCGAGACGCCGCCGGATGATGCCGCCCTGTCGGTTTCAGATCGCGGCACTACCCTGGTCGTCGAATCGGTAGGCGCCGCCGACGCGATGCATCGCGCGTTGCTTCGCTCCTGGCAGGAGTTGTTCGAGGCCGGGCAGCGCGAAGAGCAACTGCTGGAAGAGCTTGCCATCAACTGGGAGAGCCTTCAGGCGCTGTACGATCTGAGTGGCGATTTGCAGGCGGGCCTCGGCAAGGACGAGGTGCTGCATCGAATCCTGCAGCGGGCCGTGGCCGGCGTCAAGGAAGGGTCGGCGCTGCTGTTGTTGACGCGTAACGGGCAGCTTACGCCGATTGCGGGCTTCAACGCCGAGCTACCCACAACCATGCCCAGCGACGGCGGCCTGATGCAGGCCGTGGTCACAGGACAGCAGGCGATTGTGCTCAGCGGCTCCACGCGGATCGCGGAACGCTGTTCTCCGGAGGCGGTCTGGGCAGGTGCCTATGGCCTCGCGATGGCGCCCATCGTTGGACCTCGGCGCGGTTTGTTCGGCATGATCGTCGTCTGGAGCTTCGATTCCCGCGCCCGATTCAACTCGCACCTCATCCGCCTGCTCGAAGCGCTCGGTCACCAAAGCGCGCTGATCCTCGAAAGCGACCGGCTCACCCGCACGCTGCGGGAAAGCGAACGGCTGCGCTCGGAAGTGCAGATCGGCTCGCTGATCCAGCAGATGCTGCTGATGAGCGAAGCTCCCAGGCGTCACCAGCGCTTCGATGTCGGCGTGGTCAACATGGCCTCGCAGGCCGTTGACGGTGATTTCGTAGACCTGTACGCCGGTGAGGATGGCCGGCTGGAGGTCGTAGTCGGCGACGTGATGGGGAAGGGAATTCCCGCAGCCCTGATCGGAGCCGCCACCAAGACGCATCTGCTGCGATCCACCGCCGAACTCCGCTGCCTTCCCGGCGGCCAGGACGGGGTGCTCGCCGAGGTGGTGAATCGGACCGCGCAACGTATGACCGCCCGTCTGATGGCGCTGGAGCGGTTCGTCACGCTGGCCATCGTGCAGCTCGACCCGGAAGCCCGCGTCGTCCGCTGGGTGGATTGCGGCCATCCCGCCATCCTGCATTACTGCGCATCCACCGGCACTGTGGCGACACTGAAAGGCGAGGGGCTGCCGCTCGGCGTTCTGGAATCGGAAGTCTACACGGAGATGTCGCGGCCGCTGCAACCGGGCGACGCGCTGCTGTTCTACTCCGACGGGGTCACGGAAGCGGCCAATGCCGAAGGCGAGATGTTCGGCGAACAGCGTCTGGCGGATCTGCTGGCCGCGCGGGCGGCGGAAAGTACCGCGGCCATTCTCACGGAAGTACGCACCGCGATCATCGCATTTACCGGAAAACAACGTTTTGCCGATGACTTCACGTGCATCGCCGTGCGCTTTCTTCCTGAGGGCGAGTGGCCGGTCCATTCGTCGACGTTGCGCATCCCGGCCGTGCTCGATAAGCTTGGCGAGTTCCACAACTGGTGCGAGGAATTTCTCCGCGGACCGGAGTCGGATATGGACAGCGACACCGCGGACCTGGTGCATCTGGCGCTGACGGAGGCGCTTACCAATGCCATTCGACACAGTTGCGAGGAGAACCCCGCGAGGTCCGTCCAGATCTATGCCGTCTCTTGTAAAGATGGATGGATCTTTGAGATAGAGGACGATGGTGTGGAGTGGGAAGGGACAGTGGAAGCCGAGCCCGCATTCGACGGATCGAAGAGCGGCGGCTTTGGCCTGTTTATTCTGGAGCAGGTAATGGATCAGCGGGCCGTCACCAGGCTCGCGCAGGGATTGAACCGGTTGATACTGAAGAGGTACCGCAACCGGATCGAGACAGGGAACTCATTGTGAATCTGACCACCGAAACCATCGGAAATGTTGTCGTTGTGACGCTGCCGGGCGAAACGCTGGACGCCGGCAACACTAAACCTTTGAAGGACGAACTGACCGCGGTGCTGCAACCGGGTGCGAAACTGGTATTCGATTTGAGCCAGCTGAGATTCGTAGACAGCTCCGGCCTCGGGCTGCTGCTGAGCAGTCTGCGCCAGGTGCATAACACCGGTGGCGACCTTAAGCTGTGCGGAATGAACAAAGCCGTTCGGGCACTGTTTGAGCTGGTGCGCATGCACCGCGTTTTTGAAATCTTCGCGACCCGCGACGAGGCGAGAGCTTCCTACGGCAGCTGAGGAGAACCCATGCTGAAAGGCGTAATTCTGTGCGGCGGGACCGGCTCCCGCCTGATGCCGCTGACGAAGATCACCAACAAACATTTGTTGCCGGTCTATGACCGGCCCATGATCCACTACCCGCTCCAGTCGCTGGTGGATGCCGGCATCGAAGACATCATGGTGGTTACAGGCGGACTGAATGCCGGAGATTTCCTGCGCCTGCTTGGCAATGGAAAGGAGTACGGCCTTCGAAAGCTGAACTACGCCTACCAGGAAGGCGAGGGTGGCATTGCCGCCGCGCTGTCGCTGGCCGAAGACTTCGCCGGAGGCAGTTCCATCTGCGTCGTGCTCGGCGACAATCTGGTGGAGAAGAGCATTCGTGCCCACGTCGACGCGTTCCGCCGCCAGGAGAGCGGGGCTCGCCTGCTGCTGAAGGAAGTGCATGACCCGGAGCGGTTCGGCGTTGCCGAGATGTTCGGGGACCGCATCGTCGGGATAGAAGAAAAGCCGTCCGATCCGAAGTCGAATTACGCGGTCACAGGCATATATTTCTACGACGCCAGCGTGTTTGACAAAATCAAGTATTTGCGCCCGTCCCGCCGGAATGAGCTGGAGATTACCGACGTAAACAATGGCTACATCGCCGAGGGGAACCTGGAATACTCCACGCTCGACGGCTGGTGGACCGATGCTGGTACGTTCGAATCGCTGTTCCGGGCCAACGTGCTGGTAGCGCGGTCCCGGGGTGTCGTTGCCGAAGAGGAGATCGCCCGATGAGCGAAGAAGTCTTTGCATCCAGAGAAGGACTGGAACTTGTCCTGCCGCAAGTCGCCCCTGGCATTGGTAACGTCATCCTGCAGCCCGAATCGACGGGGCTGATCGCCGGAGTGAAAGTAAAGCCCTTTCCCATCTGGCCCGATGACCGCGGCTATTTCCTCGAGATCGCCAGAATGAAGCAGGGACTTGTAGCCGATTATCCGACCGAAACTACCCAGGTCTCGGCCGCGCTCAGCTACCCCGGCACTATTAAAGCCTTCCATTTCCACCTGCACCAGACCGATTTTTGGGTCCCGGCCGTCGGAATGTTCCAGTTCGCGCTGGTCGATTTGCGGAAAGATTCGCCTACGTTCGGGCTGAAAAACACCATGTATGTCGGCGTCATGCGGCCGTGGCAGGTAATTATTCCTCCCGGCGTCGGCCACGGCTACAAAGTGCTGGCAAACGATCCTGCGATTCTCGTCTACGTCACGGACCGCATCTATAACCCGAAGGACGAAGGCCGAATCGTGTACAACCATCCGGGGATCGGTTACGACTGGGAGACGCAGCACAAGTAGTTCCCTGTGGAGATACTTGCGTTACTGCCCTTATTCGTCGCGCTGTTCTGGACGCTGGCGCGGTCTCCGCAACTCGCCTTCGCTCAGGTGTGGCTGCCTTGCCTGCTGCTGCTGCCGGACTTTTACCACTGGGACGCGCCCGGTCTGCCCGATCCCACATTTCACCAGTCGGCCATCCTCCCCATCTTCGGCATCTGGCTGCTGACCGGCGCCCGAGGCTGGCGCTTCAGCTTCACTGACCTGCTGATCTTCGGCTTCGCGTTCACCGTCGGGTTCTCTGAGTATCTGGCCTCCGGATACAGGGACGCGCAGAACCTCATGTTCAACATGCTCACGTCCGTGGTGATGCCCTACATGTGTGCCAAGGCGTTCATTGAACCACACGGTCTGCGCGTCACCATGGCGAGAACGTTTGTGTGGTCGCTCGCCATCGTCACGGTCTTCTGCGTTTATGAACTCCGCATGGGCATGGACCCGTTTACCTGGATACTGGGACGGATGTTCCCAGGCCAGGGCGAAGGCTGGATCACCACTTTCCGCTACGGATTCGCGCGCGTGGCTGGCCCATACGGACACGCCATCCTCGCCGGCATCGTCTTCCTGGTCGCCTACCGACTGGCCCGCTGGCTGGAATGGACAGGGCAGTGGGAGTCGAAATCGAAAGGCCGATTCTTCTCAGCCATCATGCTGGCGGGCATGCTGATGACGCTCGTCCGGGGCCCGTGGCTGGGATCGATCCTCGGCGCCGGTTTCACCATGCTGGGACGTGCCAAAAACCGTAAAGCCGCGCTGGGGTGGTTGTTCGCCATCATCTTGTTTGTCGGGGTGCCGGCCGGCGTGGCCGCATACCGCTGGGCGTCGGTCGGCCGGGCCCATGCCACTTCCGATTCGCAGGAAACGGCTGCCTACCGCAAAGAGCTGATCGACAAATACGTGGACATCGCCCTGCAGCGCCCAGCCTGGGGATGGGGCCGCAACACGTGGCCCCGGGTCGACGGCATGCCCTCCATCGACAACTACTTCCTGCTGTTGTCCCTGATGCATGGATTCATAGCTCTCGGCCTGTTTGCCGGCATCATCGTTTTCATGTCATGGAGGCTGGTGGCCGATGCGATGCGTCGACCTCCGCCGGAGATGAAGGGTGGCTCGCTCGGCTTCACGCTGGCTGGCATCTATATTGGAATCGCGTTTTCACTGGGCACGGTCTACCTTGGGACCACCGTCGTGCCGCTGTTCGCATTCATCACCGGATGGTCTGAGGGATATCTCCTGTCTGGAGCCGGACAAACTGCCGATGAAAAGGAAGAGGGAGACGTCGCCAGCGCACCTGCGCTTGGGCGTTTCGCCCGGGTGATTCAATGAACAACAGGCTCCGCATCGGCTATCTGATCAGTCGCTACCCCGCCATCTCGCACACCTTCATCCTGCGTGAGGTGCTCCTGCTGGCAAGCTGCGGGATCGACGTGGTGCCAGCTTCCATCAATGTGCCCGACCGCCCCGATTCCGGTCTTACGTCGGAAGAGCGCACCGAGGCCGCCCGCACGTTCTACGTCAAACAGGCCGGCGCCGGGGAAGTGCTGTCCGCCCTGTTGTGGTGGCTCTCGCGAGCCCCCGGGGACGTGATCGAAACACTGATCTGGTCTCTAAGCCTCGGCGGCACCGACATTCGAAAGCTGCTCTACCAGGCCTTCTACTTCGCCGAAGCGCTGCTCGTCGCCCGCTGGCTCAGACAGAATCGGCTCTCCCACCTGCACGTGCATTTCGCGACGCCCGCCGCCAGCGTCGGTATGCTGGCCGCGCGGCTCGCCGGAACAACGTTTTCCATCACGATCCACGGCCCGGACGAGTTCTACGATGCGCCCGGCTACAGCCTGACTGAGAAGATCGCCGCCTGTACGTTTCTGCCCTGCATCGGCAACTACGCCCGCAGTCAGATGATGAAGCTCTCGCCGCCGGAGCACTGGGACCGCTTCGAAGTGACCCCGCTTGGAGTCGACCCCGCGCAGTTCGCCCCGCGACCCTTCCGCCCGGCACCCGACCCGTTCGAAATCCTGTGCGTCGGCCGTCTGGTGCCCGCGAAGGGCCAGCACGTCCTGGTCGCAGCGGTCGCCCGCCTTCGCGCTGAAGGCCGTAAGGTGATGCTCCGCTTTGTCGGCGACGGCCCCGACCGCGCTTCGCTGGAACGTCAGGCCGCCGCGCTCGGCCTCGGCACCTCCGTGCGATTCGAGGGCGCCGTCACCCAGGACGTCATCCGCGAGTTCTACCGGTCGGCCGACGTATTCGCGCTCGCCAGTTTCGCCGAGGGAATCCCCGTCGTGCTGATGGAAGCCATGGCGATGGAGGTGCCCTGCGTGACCACGTGGATCACCGGCATTCCGGAATTAATTCGCGACGGAGTCGACGGGCTGCTGGTGGCCGCCTCGGACGAAGCCGCGCTCGCGCAGGCGATTGCGAGGCTTCAGGACGACCCCGAACTCCGCCGCACAATCGGAGCAGCCGGCCGTCAGCGCGTCATCGACCGCTACAACCTGGCGCCTAACGTCGAGCGCCTTGCCGCCGTCTACCGCCGCAGACTTACCGGCGCGAAGCCTGCCGCGAAGGGACACGGAGCGTGATCGCGGCCCGCCGCGTGAGGTGGTGCATCCCGCGCTTTTGCGGGGGCTGCAATTTTACTGGTTACACGGCACAATGGAAGGCACCGGGATTCGAATGCCAGACGTTATGAGCTTGTGGACAGACGCGCGCCTGATTGTGGGTGGCGTCGCCGCGCTTGCATCGCTGCCGGGTACGGTGGAACTCACCCTGCTCACTGTCGGCGGACTGCTTCCCGCGCCTGCTCGACGTGCTGTGCCCGCCGGTACCGCGGCGAATCTGCGGCTTGCCGTCGTCATTCCCGCGCACAACGAACAGGCTGGAATCGTGCAGTGTCTGCGAACTCTGGTGGGTGCCGGCGCCAGTCTGCGGGACCTCATCGTCGTCGCTGACAACTGCACCGACAACACGGCGGACCTGGCCAGGATTTTCGGAGCCACCGTGCTGGAGCGCTTCAACGCCGACCTGCGCGGCAAGGGTTACGCCCTCGACTTCGCCTTCACCACGTTGATGAAGGAGAGCGGCTACGATGCGTTCGTCATCGTTGACGCCGATACCGATGTCCCGCCCGAATTCCTCCGCGAACTGCGTGCCCGCTTCGCCGCCGGTGCCAACGCGGTGCAGTGTCGCTATCTGGTCCGCAATCCCGAAGGCTCCATGCGCACGCGGCTGATGAACCTCGCGCTGATGGCCTTCAACGCATTTCGTCCCCGTGGCCGTGAGCGCTGGGGCTTGTCCGTCGGCATCCTCGGCAACGGCTTTGGCCTGCGCCGCAGCGTGCTCGACGCCGTCCCATACACCGCGTCCAGCGTGGTCGAGGATCTGGAGTATCACCTCCGCCTCGTCGAGGCCGGATATCGCGTCGAGTTCGTCGAATCCACATCGGTCTTCGGCGAAATGCCGGTCCAGGGCGCCGGCGTGAAAACACAGCGCGCGCGTTGGGAAGGCGGCCGAATCCGCATGGTTCGCGAGCATGTGCCCGCACTGCTCGGGCGTGTTTTGTCGGGACGGCTGCGCCTCCTCGAACCCCTGCTGGAACTGCTGCTGCTGCCGCTCGCCCTGCATGTGGTGCTTGCAGCCCTCAGCCTGGTATCGCCATCGCCCGTCGTGCTCGCCTACGCCGCTGTAGCCCTCGGAATGATCGCGCTGCACCTGTGCGGAGCCGTGTGGCGATGTGGTGGCACGTGGCGAGACCTGGGCGCGCTCGGCGCAGCGCCGTTTTACGTGCTCTGGAAGCTGGCCATGATTCCTGCGCTCCTGCGAACCTCGCGGTCCAGCTCCGCCTGGGTTCGAACGGAAAGAGGCGGCGAGAAATGAGCCAGCCCGATATCTCCGTCGTCATCGTGTCGTTCAACACGCGCGAGGTTCTGCGCGAGTGCCTGCAGACGCTGCAGCGCGAATCGACGGGCCTCATCATGGAGACGTTCGTAGTCGACAACAACTCGCGCGACAACTCAGCCGAGATGGTCGAGTCCGACTTCCCGTGGGCCGGGTTGCGTCGCAGCAAAGTGAACCTCGGCTTCGCCGGAGCCAACAACGTCGCGTTTAAAGAATGCACCGGGCGCTACGTGGTACTGCTGAACTCCGATGCGTTCGTGAAGCCCGGCGCGCTCCAGTTGTCGGTGCAGTTAATGGATGCCAACCCGCGCTGCGGGCTCGGCGGCGGACTACTGGTGGGACGAGACGGAGCATGGCAGCCTTCTGCGCGCCTGTTTCCGTCGGTGCTTAACGATCTGCTGACGATCAGCGGCCTGTCCGCAAAGTACGCCAGCAGCAAATTCTTCGGCCGGTACGACCGCACCTGGGCCGATCCCGGCGAAGCCGCGGAAGTCGACTGGGTTCCCGGAGCCTACTCCATAATCCGCAAAGAAGCGCTCGATCAGGCAGGCTTCTTCGACGAAGATTTCTTCCTGTATTACGAAGAAGTCGACCTCTGCTACAGAATCAAACAGGCGGGCTGGACCATCTGGTACTGGCCCGGAATTGTGGTGGTACATCTCGGCGGTGAATCGTCGAAGACGGTCACCAGCCTCAGGTTCTCCAACAGCGGCGCGCAACTTACGTTGTGGCGCATTCGCAGTGGCTACCTGTACTATCGCAAGCATCACGGCAGCATGGCGGTGGCGGCGAAACTCCTGGAAGAGTGGTGGCACCGCATCCGCGCCGGAAAGAATTCGGGCATGTCCGATCCCGACAGCGTTCGCAAGCGGGAGGACTCAGAGGTCACCGTCGAACTACTGCGGCGTGCATGGAAGGAAACCAATGGCGGCCGGCTGTCTCCCGCCCGGCCCTGGTGATCATCAATGTTTGAACTGGTGCGCGAAGACTGGCAAAATTACGAGGGGGGGTGGAGCCGGCAGGGCCTCTGGGTAATGCTCGTCTACCGCTTCGGCCGCTGGCGCTACAGCGTGCGCCCAGCCGTGCTGCGCATGCCGCTTTCTTTTCTTTACCGCATACTAAAATTGTGGTCACAGATTCTTACGGGGATTGATTTACCCTGCGAAGCCGCCGTGGGGCGGCGCTTTACCATCGAGCATTTCGGAGGAATTATCGTCAGCGGCGACGCAAGTTTTGGAGACGATTGTGTCATTCGCAACGGCGTCACCGTCGGCCTGCGCCGCACGGGCGTACCTGGTGCGCCGCAAATCGGCCACCGCGTCGACATCGGCGCCGGAGCCTGTATCCTCGGACCCATTCGCATCGGCAACGACGTGTCCATCGGCGCCAACGCCGTAGTGCTCACAGACGTTCCCGACAATTCGATTGCAGTAGGCGTGCCGGCAATCATCAAGCCGAAGAAGAGCCAGTCGGACAGCGTGGCGGCAACTCAGGGAGGACTTGGTTGAAACCTTTCGTAACCGGTGGCGAGTATCGCCAGTTCTGTGAGCGCCTCTGCGGCCCCGGGATGGCATGCGCGCAGTAGCCCATACCGTTGTTCTTGTCTTGCTCGCGCCGATGCTGTGTCCTGGACAGGAATTCCAGATTCAGCAGAAGCGAAAGCTCAGCAGCTCGATCAAACTGATCAAGGAGTTCGAAGCGGCTGAGGAGGACGTGTATCATCTCGGCGCCGGTGATGAGATCACGGTGGAAGTGTGGGGTCGGCCCGAACTCACCGGCAAGCACATACTTGGGCCCGACGGCAGAATCACGCTCCCGCTTGCCGGGTCGTTGAAAGTGACCGGGCTTAGTCGCGATGAGGCTCCGGCCGCGATGGTCAGGGCATGGGAGCCTTACTACAACAATCTTTCAGTGACCATGCGCATCGACCGGTACGTGTCGAACCGCGTGTATGTTCTCGGCCGTGTCAGCAGTCCCGGCGCGCTCCAGTTTGAGCGTCAGCCCACCCTGCTCGATGTCATCACCCGGGCAGGTGGACTGCCCATCGGCGGTGTCGGTGCCGACAAAGCGGCACTCGCCCGCTGCGCCATCTTTCGCGGGCGCGATCAGGTGCTGTGGGTGGATCTGCGAAAGATGCTGAACGAGGGCAACCTCGCCTACAACATCCGCCTGCGCCGTGACGATCTGGTCTACATCCCCGATACCGACGATCAGCTGGTCTACGTTCTGGGCGAGGCGGCAAAGCCCGGTGCATACCCGTTGAGTCCAACCATGTCGTTCCTCGACGCGCTTGCTCTGGCGGGTGGCCCAACGGAGAACGCGGCCAGGAAATCCATCTGGCTTGTGCGGCCCTCCGCTGACATTTCCTGGGAAATCAGCCTGAATGACATCCTGTCGCACAAGACGAATCCCGCAATTGCCCTCGAAGAGGGCGACATTATCTACGTGCCCCGCAGCGGTTTCTCCAAATTCGGCTTCGCCCTCCAGAGAATTTCACCGCTGACGGGATTTGCCATAATCGGGACCCTGGTCAAATAAGATGGCCTCCTCCGAAACAGGATCGACCCGCAAACCCGAGGGACAGCCCACTGGCAGGCAACATGTGGCCGAGCCACCCGCGTCGTCCATTCCCGGCCTGCTGGAACGCGTCAATCCGCTGCACAGCGTACTCCGCCATCGCTACCTGGCACTCGGTCTTCTCTTCGTAGTCACGGCCATCGGCCTGCCTGTGGCGTGGCTCAGAGGCAAGCCAGTCTATTACACGGAGGCCGTCGTCTTCGTTTCTCCGCGATTCCTCAAGAACCTGCAGGACGACAAGGAACTGGAGATGCAGTCGAACTCGCAGTATCGCGAGTACGTGCAGCAAAACGTCCGCACCATCAATCGCTTCGATATCGTCGACCAGGCACTGCAGGCATCACCCGCGTTTAAGACCTCGTTTCGCCGACCGAACGAATCGGACCGCAGACTCGCGGAGCGGATTCAGGCCTCGCTCGAAATCAAGCCCGTCACCGACACGTATCAAATCACCGTCGGACTGGAAGCGGATACCACCGAAGGGCTCGCCGAATTCTTAAATAAACTGGTCACCATTTATCTGGGAAAAGCGAAAGGCGAGGAGTTCTACGCCAGTGACGAGCGGCTCGCGAGCCTGGCAAAAGAGGGCACGCAGCTTGCCGCCGACATCGCGGGGAAACAGGAGCAGCGAACGCAGCTGGCTCAGGAGCTCGGCGTCAGCACCTTCACTGAAAACTACATCAATCCGTACGACCGCCTGTTGGTCTCGGCCAAAGAAGCCCTTGCCGACAGCCGCCGCAAACGCATCGAAGCAGATGCCGCTGTCACCATGCTGGAGGGTCCGAAGACTGGCAACCCAAAGGCCTGGGTCGAGGCATTCGCGCTTGACGCCGCCAGCAAGGACGCGGCGGTCACCACCGCTCTTGCAGCGCTCAACGCAAGACGCGCCGAACTACTCACGCGCAGCAGCGGGCTCGCCGAGCGCCATCCCGGACGCATCGCCGCGCAACAGGAAATCGCCGAGATCGATAACGAGAAACGCAAGGTGCTGGACGGCCTGGTCAGCAGCTATTCGCGCAATCTCGTTGACCAGCGCCGCGCCGAAGCACGCCGCGCGCGCCAGGTGGAAGAAGCCCTGTCGAGCGAAGTCGACACCCAGCAGTCCCAGGCAGCTTTCTTCACGCGCAAGTACCAGGAAGGCATCTCGATGGGGCTGCAGATCGACCGTGCGCGCAAACGTTTCGATTCCATCGACGACCGCTCCCGCTTCCTCACGCAGGAGGGCCGAGCCCCCGGCTTCGTCCGCATGTTCTCTGAAGCGCGCACACCGGAACTCCCCATCAGGGGAGGCAAGCGCAAGATCGCTTTGCTGTTCGTCATTGCGGGCCTGCTTCTGGCAATCGTGATTCCTGTCGGCCTCGATGTGCTGGATCCGCGCGTGTTCTCGCCGACAGATGCCGCGCGAGTCTCCGGACTTCCCCTGCTCGCCTGGCTGCCCGACCGCAAGCAATTCAGCGAAGCGTTCTGGAGTGAGCAGGTCTTGCGTCTGGCGCATCGCATCGATCAGGACAGAACAGCTAACGGCACGCGCATCTGGTGCTTCACCGGCGCGCATGGAAAAGCGGGTACAACCACGGTGGTGCGGGCGCTGGGTAAGGCACTCACGGACCTCGGCGTCTCTGTACTGACCGTGGAAGCCGACCCGCGCACCGCCACACAGAGCGGCGGTCTCACGGTGTTGCTGCAAGGCCACTCCACGCTGACGAATGAAATTGAGCGCGAAGGCGATGCCGCGCCAGACCGGCTGTCCGCGGGCCAGGGCGATGGCTCCGGGCATCTCCCCGACATCCACCGTCTCCTCGACGTGTTACGCGAAGCAGCCAACGTGTACGGCACGGTGCTCGTCGATGTGCCCGCCGTCGCATCGTCCGTCGATTCCGAGTATGTCTCCAGCCGCGCCGATGCAGTGGTGCTCATCGCCCGCGCCGGTTCTAACGGAGCGCAACTCACGCGAGCGCTAAAGCTGCTGGAGCGCAATCGTCCCCGTGCTGTCGCCACAGTGTTGAACGCTACACCTCGGGAGTGCAGCGCCACCGTGGAGCGCGAGTACGCTGAGTTTCGCGACGGTACCGCGCCCACTGAACCCGGCTGGCGCACGCCCTGGCTCTGGAGATAGCCAGGATGAGCATTCCGCTAATCTACTCGCTGCACAGCGGGAATCTCTACGGCACGGAGCGAATGGCACTGGCCACAATCGAAGCACTCGGCTCTGACTTCGACCCCGTCATCCTTGCGCCCGCCGGACCAGTGCACGGCGAAGCGAAACGCCTCGGCATACGGTCGCACGTGCTTAACTCCAACAAAGAGTTCTTCACCTTCGCGCGTCCCTGTTTCGCAGCGTTCCGGCGCGTGGTGCTCTTCTCCACGCAGGTGGTCCACTCAGTCATGGCCGCCATGATGAACGTGGTTTACCGGCGCAGGCTCGCACACCTTCACATGGTTCACGGCGGCACCAATGAAGCGCTCAGCTACGGACGCAAGCGCCACCTGAATCACTTCCCTGTGCTGCTTGTCGCGGTCTCCTCCTTCGTGCGCGAACGTCTCCTCGCACATGGCGTCGAGCCGCGAAGCATTCGCGTTATCGAGAATTTCCTTACCGCTGACCGCGTGGCCACAGCGCTCCGCCGCGGACCATTTCGCAGGAGCGGCATTCGCGAGGCCATCGTCGTCTCGCGTCTCGATCCCATCAAGCGCGTCGACCTTCTCATTCACGTTCTGGAACAACGCCCCGAGTTGCGCAACATGTGTGTGCGGTTGTTTGGGCGCGGCGACGATGAGGCCGCGCTCAAAGAGCGTGCGCGCCGGTCGGAACTCAACGTGGTGTTCGAAGGCTTCTCGACGCAGGTAGACAAAGCACTGGCCGAATCGGATCTGCTCATTCACCTCTGTGGCGAAGAGCCGTTCGGCCTGGCAGTGCTGGAGGCCATGGCGGCGCACGTCCCTGTGCTGGTGCCCGATTCCGGTGGCGCTGGGTCGCTCATTGCGCCCGGAATCACGGGATTGCGCTTTCGCTCAGGCGATGCCGCAAGCCTCGCCGCGACATTGCAGGAAGCCGGCACCGCATCGCCTGAGACCCTCAACAGCCTCACGGCGCGAGCCATGCAGTCCTTGCAGACGCGCTTCTCTCAGAGGGAGCGAGGCGCGGAATATCGCCGTGTGATTGAGGAGTTGCTGGGATGAGTGCACCGCTGCTGTCCATTGTCATCATTGGCCGCAATGAAGGAACGCGGCTGGAGCGTTGTCTGCAGTCGGTGTTCCGCATCGACGATGTGGGCGGGCCCGTCGAAGTCCTGTACGTCGACTCCAACTCGACCGACGGCAGCCCCGACCGTGCACGTGCAATGGGTGTCGGCGTCTTCGAAGTAAAGCCCACGCATCCCACGGCAGCCTTCGGCCGCAACGCCGGATGGCGCGGTGCAACAGGAATGTTTGTGTTGTTCCTCGACGGCGACACAATCCTTGAGGCCGACTTCCCGCGCAAAGCGCTGCGTGCCATTCAGACCGATTCGAAAATCGCAGTGGTGTTCGGCACGCGCCGTGAGATGAATCCGAACGATACCGTCTATAACCGGATCCTCGATCTCGACTGGATCTCACGCCCAGGCCTTGCCGACTACTGCGGCGGCGATGCGTTGATGCGGAGATCGGTGCTGGAAGCAGTGAATGGGTACGATGAAGGGCTCATCGCAGGTGAGGAGCCAGAGATGTGTCGCCGCATGCGCGAGGTCGGCTGGAAGATCCTGCACATTGACGCGCTGATGACGCTGCATGATCTCGCAATGACAGGCTGGAGCCAGTACTGGCGTCGCGCCACACGCACCGGCTATGCCTACGCCCAGGTCTCCGCGCGATTCCGCAACACAAACGACCCGTTCTGGGAACACGAGCGCAAACACAACAGGCAGCGTGGTGCGTTCTGGTGCCTGATGCCGCCCGCTGCCGTCGCACTCTCCGTCATTCTGTGGAGTGTCTGGCCCGCCATAGCGGCTCTCGGCCTGCTGGTCTTGTTGTCGCTCCGATCCGCGTGGAACTTCCGCTGGAAATCGAATGACTGGCTGACGCTCATCCTCTACGGATTCCACAGTCACATCCAGCACATCCCGATCCTGATCGGCCAGCGCCAGTATGATCGCGACGTGCGCAACGGTGTTCGACGCGGCCTCATCGAATATAAAGAAGCGGCGCGCTAAGAGATGCGGGTCCTTCTCTCCGCATATCAGTGCGGTCCGGGCATGGGCTCGGTCTCGCAGATCGGCTGGGAATGGTACTCCCGTCTCGCACGGCGCACGCCGGTGACGCTGTTCACGCACATCCGCAACCGCTCCGCGCTCGAAGCCGCGGGTGCTCCCATCGACGGCAGCGAGATCCGCTATATCGACACCGAGTGGTTCGCCGGCCCGTTGTACGCGACAGCGAAACGCATCTTCCCGCGCAGCGAACATGCCGTGTTTCTGATGAGTTCGCTCGATTATTTTCCGTACGACGCAGCGGTGTTGCGACAGGCACGCAAGTCGCCGGAGCACTGGCAGGTGGTGCATCAGGTGACGCCGGTGTCGCCCTCCGCCATCACGCGTCTCCACAAACTGGGACGCCCGCTCATCATCGGTCCACTCAACGGCGGACTGCAGTCGCCAGTCGCGTTCCCCGAACTCATGAAGGCGGATTCGGGATGGGTGTATCGGCTCGGCCGATTGCCGCGGTTGCTCGACAATGCATTAGGCTCATCCGCAGGCGCGGCGCGGTTGTTAGTCGCCAACGAAACAACACGCGCAGCCTTGCCCCCGGAGCACCGGCGCAAGTGCGTCACCATGCTGGAGAACGGTGTCGACCTCTCGCTGTTTCAACCCCAGCCCTGGCCCTCATGCACGTCGCCCCTTCGCGTCCTCTTCGTGGGTCGCCTCATTCCGGTGAAGGGCGTCAACTTCCTCATCGAAGCCGTCCGCCGGCTTCAGGGAGAGCTGAACGTAGAAGTCACCATCGCCGGTGACGGCCCCATGAGCGGCGAATGGCAACAGCTTGCAGACAGTAAGGGCGTCGGCGCTCAGTTCCGATTCCTGGGCAACCGGCCATTGTCCGAACTGCCCGCACTACACGCGGCCTCGCACGTCTTCTGTCTGCCATCGGTGCGCGAGTCCGGCGGCGCCGTTCTTCTTGAAGCGATGGCATGCGCCAGACCCATCATCGCTGTGGGATACGGCGGCCCCGCGGTCGTCACCGAAGACGCGGTGGGACTCGCACTGCCACCAGACGGACCCGAGCCGCTGACAGAAGCGCTCACGGAAGCACTGAGAGACATAGCGCACAATCCGGACAACTGGCGTGAGCGCGGTCTCGAAGGTCGGCGCAGAGCGGAAGCCAGCTTCAGCTGGGACGCGCGTATCGAACAGGCACTGCGGATCTACCGCGAAGTCACCTGAACCCGAGGGGTACGACGCAGTTTCGCGACAGCATTGGAAGCGATCGCGCGGAACCACAGCCGCTCGCCTTCGTCGAAGATGCGCCGGTCCACGATCACCGCCATCAGCACCGTGTACACAGTGCCCATCGCGATCACAATGGCAGCGCTGGTCCAGCGATGCTCGGGTGACACCAGTGCGTACGCCGGAATCGTGAACAGCGCACCAACCGCATAGGGTACGAAGCCCGGCACCACCACGCGGCGCACAAACACACTGCCCTGCACACCAAGCGCGCGCGTCGAATACCAGAGGAAGTAGATGGCCGATACAATCGTCGCCGCGGCGACACCAGTGCCGATGCCCACAGCAGTCCACTGCCCCAGGATCAGAAACGACAGCGGGATAAAAACGAGAGCCGCAATCGCATTCGGAATCGCATAGTGGAACTCACCCTGCGGCTTGCCCATCCCCTTCAGCAGCGACGTTCCCGGCGCCGTCATCAGATGAACCTGCCACGTCACGGAAAACACCGTCATCAAATACGCCGCGCCATCGTAACGCTTCCCCACCCATACATCCAGCATCGGTTGCGCAATCGCCGCCATGAATCCGCACAAATACCCGGTAGTCAGGTTCATGTATCGGGCACCCTTGAGGAACAGCTTGTGAATCGTCTCCCGCTCCGCAGGCGTCCCATCCAGCCCGCCACGCAGATACGAGGCCGCGGGTGTGAACGCGTTCGCAAAAGCACTCGGCACCGACGACGCCATGCTCGGCAGCTTCTGTCCAATGTCGAGCAGTCCCGCCGCCTGCAACCCCGCCAGTGGCACCGCAATCGCACGCTCGATGGAGTTCAGCGCAACCGCCATCAGGCTGGTCAACTGCACCACCCCGCCGTATGACCACAGCACGCCCACCGCTTCCCGCGAGTACAGTGACGGCGACAGGCGCAGCCACGGCAGAGCACGATACGCCAGCCATGCCGACAACACAATCTCCACCGCGGTACGAACCAGAAATGCTTCCGCGAGACCGCGAATGCCGCGCCCCATCCCCACCAGTGTGAAGATCAGCGCACACTCCAGCACGTACCCCGCGATCCACGAGATCTGAATCTCCACACCTTTTTGAGCACCTGCCAGCGCATCCCGAAATGTCGACAGCGACGAGGAAGCAAGGAAGATCCCGACCACCGCCAGCACCACGACCTTTGCATCGCCGCGCAGGTCGGCGCTAATCTTCAGCGCATCCACAAGCCGGGGCCACAACAGCCACACCAGTCCGAACACCGCGGCGCAGATCGGCACTGTCACCAGCAACCCCGTGGACAGCAGACGATTGGCGCGGTCGTACTGCCGCCGCGCTGTATACTCAGCCACGAACGTAACGTTCACATTCGAGATCCCCATCGTCGACACGCCGATGTAGGACACCACAATGAACGCCGTCGCCCAAAGCCCGTACGCCTCCAGGCTCACATGCGCAAGCACAAACGGTGGAATGAAGAAACGCGACACCAGATAGCCGACCCGCCCCGCCATGTCGAGCACCACGTTTCTCGAAATGGCTTCGCGGACAGTCCTTCCGTGGTCTTCCGGGAGTTCGCCTTCTGTGCTCATTCCACCCCTGTGAGTACTGTATCGGCACCCGCCGCCGATGCCTCCATATCAACCGCCGCTGGCAAATGCTGCCTGATTGAGAATACAGTGTCTGTATGCCCGTTTTTCTGACACGCAGATCGTTTCAACTCATGTGCGCCGGTGTTGTCCTCGCCCGCCCGGCACTTCCGGCGGCCGCCGAGGCGATCACGGCCAAACTCAGCGACTGGACGAAATACCCCGAACTGAAAAAGTACGCGGCCGCATTCGAGTACCTGAAGAAGACCGACTTCACGAAAAAGGAACTCAGTCGTGTCGACCTCGATGGCAACCGCATGTACGCCACCCTGTCGTCAATCCCGACGAAGGCGCCGGAATCAGCTAAGCTCGAAGCGCATCGCAAGTACCTCGACATCCACTATCTGGTCGACGGGCGCGAGACCATCGGCTCCGTCAACGTTGCGGGCCTCGAAGTCACTGACCCGTACAAGGAAGCCAGTGACGTCGAGTTCTTCAAAGTCCCCGCAAAGTACCGGAAGATCGAGATGCGGCCCGGGCACTTCGCCATCTTCCTGCCAGGGCAGGGACACATGCCCGGACTCGGCACCGACACCAGTGCGATGATCCGCAAAGTAGTCGTCAAAGTCCAGGTCTGAGCTTATCGATAGCTCTTGTCGTCGAGCTTGCTGAAGTCCACACCGTCGTTCATCACGCCGATGGTGACAATCGCAAATGTGAACACGGCGGTCCCTGGCTCCAGGTGACCGCCGAACGCTTTGTCGGGCGTCGCCATCGTCATATGCGCATGAATCTTGCCGTCGATGATGTAGCCGTTCATGCTGATCACGTCGGCCGGTGCGTCAGGGTCCTTTACGAACACGTTCTTCGACGGGAGCGTCCTGTTGCTGACCTGATGCACGTGATACCCGCGCACAGATCCGGCGCCGGAGAGAATCACCCCATTGCGAATCTTCTCCTGCTTCACCATCTTCTCGATCCCCGCCAGCAAATCCGTGTCGAACTTGAACCGCAGCACCAGCACGCGCTCGAACTGCCCGCGAATCGCATAGACGTCCGGAACCTTGTCACTCAGGCCCTTCGCGTCATCGGCGGGATTCGCCGCGGCATTCGTAATCTCGCGCCTTGTCTCGGCAGCGTGTGCCACCAGCGACGCCGACACCAGCAACAGCAGCGCTCTCATCGCCATTGCTGACCCTTCGGCTTTTCAGGCTCGATCTGCGGAGGTGGATCCGTGCGATTCGCCTTCACCCATGCGTCCAGCTCCGCCACCAGCTTCGGCTGCGCAGCCGCCAGATTTTTCGTCTCCGACGGATCAGCCTTGAGATCGTACAACTCCCATGCGCCATTCAATTCGTGCCGCACGATCTTCCAGTTACCCCGCCGCATCGCCTGCATCCCGGGAGCGTAGTTCGTCTCCATGTTGCCACCCCGGCCGAACTCCCAGTACAGCGGCCGGTTGCGATCCAGCTTCTTTCTGCCCGTCAACTCCGGCACCAGTGAGATTCCGTCGACACCCTTCGGCATATGCTGCGACGCTCCAGCCAGTTCCGCAAACGTCGGCATGAAATCCGGAAAGTACACAGGCAGATCGGACGTCGAGCCCTCTTTGATCACACCAGGATATCGAGCCAGAAACGGAACTCGAATCCCGCCCTCGTACATGTTCGTCTTCTTCCCGCGCAGATTGCCCGTGGAATTCAGCTCGTTCTCATAGGGATTCGCCGCACCGTTGTCCGACGTAAACATCACCAGCGTGTTCGATTCCAGCCCGAGTTCCTTCAACAGCGCCATCGTCTCGCCGACAAACCGGTCGGCCATCGTAACGAACGCGGCATACACACGGGCAGTCACGCTCCACGGCTTGTCCTTGTACAACTGCCACGCCGGGTCTGATTCCGGAATGCGATACAACCCGTGCGGAATCGTCCACGGCGCATAGCAGTAAAACGGCCCGCTCTTATTCGCGCGAATCCACTTCAGCATCTCGTCGCGAATCACATACTCGGCGAACGTGTGCTTCGCTCCCGTCGCCGGATCCACGTCGGGCACAGGACCAGGTTCGCGCTTCGCCTGCATCCCGGCATTCCCCGACAGCGGCGCATGTTTGCCTGTGTCCACCAGATACTCCGGGAAATAATGGTGCGCGTGCACCTGGTGGTAGTAGCCGTAGAACTTGTCGAACCCATGCTTCTCCGGCACTCCATCCGTGCCAATGTCGCCGAGTCCCCACTTGCCGAATCCACCGCATTTGTACCCGACCTTCTGCAGCACCTGAGCGACAGTCACGTCGGAAGCCTGTATCGACACACCGCCCGGATTCGTACGAACCGGAGTGTGTCCCATGTGCTTCCCCGTCATCAGCGTGCTGCGAGCGGGAGCACATACCGTGCACCCCGAATACCCCTGCGTAAAGTTCATGCTCTGTTTGGCGAGCCTGTCGATGTTCGGCGTCTGAATCTGCTTCGATCCGTAGCAACCGAGGTCGAACGTGCCAAGGTCGTCCAACATGATGTGTATGATGTTGGGCTTCCCGGCTGCCTGAGCGTTTGCTGCGAAAGCGGTCGCCAGCGTTGTAGATGCGAATTGTCTGCGGGTCATGGCTGAACCCGCTATCTTACTGTACGCGGCGCCTCAGGAGTATGGAAGCCCCTTGCCCTGCATGATTCCCTTGAAATAGCCAATGGCGAAGATCTTTCCTTCCAGCGCGTAGCCGGGACGGTCATTGGCTTCACCGTAAAGCGTGGGCGCATGATCCGGACGCAGCGGTCCGTCGAACCCGCCCTGATGATAGACCTCCAGCATGCGGGCCATATCCGTGACACCCTCGTCATGGAACGTCTCTTCGATGTACTCGCGATTGCCCTTGATGTCGCGGAAGTGAACAAAGAAGATCTTCTTCTGCTTCAGCCATTCCTTCGCCAGTGCTTCCACATCCTCGCCCATTGCGACGAAGTTCGCCTGACAGAACGTGACACCATTCATCGGGCTCGGCACAATGTCCATGATGCGCCGGTAGTTCTTCGCGCTGGTGACAATGCGTCCGATGCCTCGCAGCGGCGAGAGTGGCGGATCATCCGGGTGCAGCGCCATCTTGATCCCGGCCTTCTGCGCTTCCGGAATCACGGCCTTCAGGAAGTACGTGATGTTGTCCCACATCTTGTCTTCGCTGATCTCGCCCCACTTCGTCAGCCCCTGCTTCACGGCATCCTTGTTGTCAAACACCGTAATCAGCGCACCGCCGCGACCCTTCGCATCCACCTTTGTCCGATACCACCCGAGCCCCGCCATGAAGTTGTAGCAAAGAACGTTGATACCAGTGTTCGACAGCGCGCGAATCGACTTGATGTAGTTCTCGATTTCCTCGTCGCGGCCCTGCTCGCCGAGCTTGATCTTCTCCGCCGGGACCGGATGACTTTCCACACCGGCCACTGTTACGCCCACCGCTGCGAAGTCTTCCTTCATCTTCGCCAGTGTCTTTTCGTAATCGGCAGGCTGCACACGCCCGAGGCCCGCACCGCAAATCGCGTAGTTCACGCCGATCTGCTTGCCGACAAACGTAGCGCGCGCCGGCGCGGTCCCGTTCATCAACGCAAACTTAATCCCAGGCTTTCCCGGCGGCGGTGTGCGTTTCGCGGCAGCCTGCGCCATCGAACTGGCGGCGAGCATAGCCGCCGTTCCCCTGAGACTCGAACGTCGAGTGATCTTTTCCATGGTTTCTGTCCTCTGGAAAAGGAACATATCACAATGAGGTATGGAACCCTGGATGCGAGGTTATCTGGTCGGCGTCGACCCGGTTATCGCGGCTGTACTGTACTCACTCCAGCAGATACGCGAAGACGTGCATCGCTGGACTGACGGACTCACGGACGAACAGCTCTGGTATGCCGAGGGCGGCCTGGCGTCCGCTGGATTTCATCTTCGGCACCTGGCGGGAAGCATCGACCGCCTCACCACTTACGCCGACGGCAAAACACTCACCGGAGAACAACTGGCCGCATTGGATGCTGAGAAGCAGCGCGATCTCACGCGTCCGCAACTGCTCACCATGCTGGAGACCGCAATCGTGAAAGCGGAAGCGATGCTCCGCACCACCACTCCGGCGGAGTTCGGAGCGCACCGCGAAATCGGCCGGCTGCGAATCCCCACCACGCTGGTGGGTCTGCTGATCCATACGGCCGAGCACGGACAACGCCACCTCGGTGCAATGATATCCGCGATCAGGCTCGCTACACTTCAACGCTCGGTGTAGCAGGCGAAACGGGCGCCCAGCCAGTCTCAGTCTTGTAGAACTTCACGCGCTTCTGTCCTTCGAAGCGCCCGTGCGATTCCAGCCACTGCTCCGTCTCAATCTCTCCGCGGCTCACACGAATGGTATGGAATGAGTTGCACTCCGTGCGGCGGCGCGTCGACAACGCAGTTCCCGCCTGCACAAAGATCGCGGACTGTCCTTCAATCTTGAATCGCACTGCCGTCGGTCCGGCGAAACTAATGTGCATGTGACCAGCCAGCATCACATCAATGCACCGCACCACACGGGGCAGATACTCACGGCCGCGCCACACCAGTTCTCGATGATGAAAGTCGACAGGCAGATCGAACGGATGATGCGTCACCAGTACGCGCACCGCGTCGGCCGAAGCGGTGCTCATTCGCTCCTCCATGCGACGAACCTGCCATCCGCGAATACGTCCGTCGCGCAGATGTGTCACACGTGCTGTGTTCAACCCCAGCACCGCGATCTCGTCATCGCAGTAGAACGGCTCCGGATCGTCCGTTACCAACTCACGAAACAGCCCCAGGCGTTGCGTGGCACGCCGCCACACGTTGTAGAACGCCATGTCGTGATTCCCGGGAATCACAATGAGCTTACCCGGCAGGCGGCGAATGAAGTCCATCGCCGCCACAAACTCCTCGCGATGTGCGCGCTGCGTAAGATCTCCCGACACCGCCAGAACATCGGGGTTGATGCTCTGAACAGCTTCCACCGCGGGCTCGATCAGACGCGCGTCGATCTTGTTGAAGTGCAGATCGGAAAGATGGACTATGGTTCTCACGGCTCCGGTACAAACACGCGCAACGAAAGCGGCAGAGACCGGAACCGCAGAGGAGTGTCCATCACGTGGATCTCCCCGTCCAGTGACACGCCCAGCCGACGCGAGCGTGTATCAATGTAAACCTCGGTTGCCGGGAACGCATCGAAATATTCCTGACGCCGAAAAACACCGAACACTACTTTTAGCGCCATCCAGACAAGAGCGATGCGGCTCTGCGGCCGCAGCACATAGATCCACAGTTTCCCATCCTGCAGCGACTTGCGTGCGCCGATGTGCCGGCCCTGCATTGCATGCTTGTTGTTCGCGATTATCATGTACGGCGTTTTGCGAATCACTTCGCGGCCGTCCACAGTCAGCTTCATGCGATAGAAAGGCAGCTTTTGCAGTGCCGTCACCCAACCCCAGATCCAGGACAGCTTCGACGGCCAGCCGCGCTTCTGCAAATCCGCTCGAATCGCGCGGAAAATCGGATACAAACCCAGCACGGCGTTGTTGAGGAACGTCTTCCCGTTCACCTCACCAACGTCGACTTCCATCACATGACCCGCGCTGATCACACGGGCCGCCGGTTCCAGTTCGAGCGGCAGGTTCAGGTCGCGAGCAAAATGATTCAGCGTGCCAACCGGCAGCACGCCGAACGTCGCTTCTGTCCCTACGAGTCCCGAAGCAGTGGCACTGAGCGTGCCATCTCCCCCGGCCGCAACAACAATATCGTTCCCCGCGATTACCGCCTCACGCGCCTTCTCTGCGAGGTTCACGCCCTTCTCAACATACTCGACCTGCGCTTCGATTCCAGATTCAGCAAACCACTGTTCGAGCTTCTGGGGCGCGTCTTCTTTGGCGTCCCAGCCTGCCGACGCATTCACAAAAATTACCGCACGTGTCCGGGTGGCCGTACTGGTCATGCCTCCTTTGCCAGCAAGCGATGGGCCAGCGCCTGAATCAATAACTTAGCCGTCAGCATTTGCAATTCTTACTCGATCACCAGCAGCAGATCTTTCGATTCGACAGTCTGGCCCGCATGCACCAGCAGTTCCTGGATCTTGCCCGCAACCGGCGCGTAAACCGTGGTCTGCATCTTCATCGCTTCCATCACCAGCAGTCGAGCGCCCTTCTCCACTTCTTCGCCCGCTGACACAGCGACCGAAGAAACAGCGCCGGGGATCGGAGCGGCAACGTGTCCCGGCTTCGACGGATCCGCCTTCCGCCGTTGCGTTGTATCCACCTGCAGTGAGCGATCGGTAACGGTGACTTCGCGAGGCTGGCCATTCAGCTCATAGAACACCGTGCGCGTGCCATCGGGATGAGGCTCACCCACGGTCAGAAACTTTACGATGAGGGCCTTGCCTTCTTCGATCTCAATGCTGATCTCATCCCCACGTTCCATGCCGTAATAAAACGCCGGAGTCGGCAGCACGCTCACGTCACTCCAGTTCTGCCGGGCCGCATCGAACCCGAGAAATACTTCCGGATACATGAGGTAACTCATCAGGTCGGTGCGGCTCACCGGGCGACCAGTACGAGCCTCCACCGTCGCCTTCGCCTCTTCCAGATCCGTCGGCGGAAGACTCGCACCAGGCCGACCCGTAATCGGCTGCGCACCCTTCAGCACGAGTGCCTGCACATGCGGCGGCCATCCACCAGGAGGCTCACCAAGCGAACCCATAAACATGTCGACCACCGAGTTTGGAATCGTCAGATGATGATCCGGCTTCAGCGCGAGGAATTGCGGAATCGTCATCTCATGGCTCACAAGGAACAGCGCCATGTCGCCGACTACCTTGCTCGACGGCGTCACTTTCACGATGTCGCCGAACGCCATGTTCACCGCCGCGTACATCCGCGCGATGTCATGCCACTTCGGCCCGAGCCCCATCGATTCGGCCTGCTCGCGCAAATTCGTGTACTGCCCGCCTGGCATCTCATGCAGATACACTTCACCAGTCCCCGACCTCGGTCCCGTGTCGAATGCCGCGTAGTAAGTCCGCACATCGGACCAGTACGTCTCCAGTGCGTTCAGCGTCTCCATGTCGAGCCCCGTGTCGCGCTCCGTATGCTTCAGCGCCGCCACCATCGAGTTCAGATTCGGCTGACTCGTCGTACCGCTCATCGAAGCAATCGCACCGTCCACCACATCGACGCCAGCATCGGAAGCCTTCAGCAGCGACGCCGCGTTGATCCCGCTGGTGTCGTGTGTGTGGAAGTGAATCGGAATGCCGATCTCGTCGCGCAGCGCTTTCACCAGACGCTCAGCCGCATACGGCCGGCACAACCCGGCCATGTCTTTAATGGCGAGCACATGTGCGCCCATGCGCTCCAGTTCCTTAGCCATGTGGACGTAATATCGCAGCGAGTACTTGTCGCGCTTCGGATCCAGAATGTCGCCGGTGTAGCAGATCGCCGCTTCGCAAATCGCATGTGTCTTGCGAACCGATTCCATCGGCGCCTGCATGTTCGGCAGCCAGTTCAGCGAATCGAACACGCGGAAGATGTCGATGCCCTGTTTCGCCGAATCACAAATGAACGCATCCACAACGTTGTCCGGGTACGCCGTGTATCCCACCGCGTTCGACGCACGCAGCAGCATCTGGAAACAGATGTTCGGAATCGCTTCCCGTAATCGAGCCAGCCTCTGCCACGGATCCTCATACAGGAATCGCAGCGCGACATCGAACGTAGCGCCGCCCCACATCTCCAGACTGTACAGTCCCGACATGCGGTGCGCCACAAAGTTCGCAATCGCCAGCATGTCGTAACTGCGCATGCGCGTCGCAAACAAACTCTGGTGCGCATCGCGGAACGTCGTATCCGTCATCAGCAGACGGGACTGCTCGCGAGTCCACTGCGCAAACCCTTCTGGTCCGAGTGACAACAACAACTGTCGCGTTCCCGCCGGCGGCTCGCTCGTGTCGTGCGCCGGCAACACGGGATGTCGATACGACAACGGCCTCGGCTTGCCCGCGACTTCCTTGTTGCCGTTCACAATCACATCGCCGATGTATGCCAGCAGTTTTGTCGCGCGATCCTGACGCGGTGCGAACTGAAACAACTCCGGCGTATCGTCCAGAAATCGGGTGGTGGCGTCTCCGGACTGAAAGCTCGCGTGATTCACCACGTTCTCAAGGAACGGAATGTTCGTCACCACACCGCGAATGCGGAACTCGCGCAACGCCCGATCCATGCGCTGACAGGCGACCTTGAAGGTGCTGCCCCATGCCGTCACTTTCACCAGCAGCGAATCGTAATACGGCGTGATCACCGCGCCGCCGTACGCCGACGCACCGTCCAGCCGGATGCCGAATCCTGCCGGCGAACGGTACGTGTGAATCTTGCCGTAGTCGGGCATGAAATTGTTCGCCGGATCTTCGGTGGTCACGCGGCACTGCAGTGCGAAGCCGTGCAGAGGCACCGCGTCCTGCTGCGGCAGGCCGACAACCTCACCGTGCAACTCATGACCCTGCGCAATCAGAATCTGAGAGCGAACAATGTCGACACCCGTGATCACTTCCGTAACGGTGTGTTCCACCTGTACGCGCGGATTGACTTCAATGAAGAACCACTCGCCCGTGTCCACATCCACCAGGAACTCCACCGTACCTGCGTTGTGATACTCAGCGGCCCGCGCCAGAGCCACGGCGGCATCGGCAATCTCACGGCGCACTCGCGGATTCAGCTCTACAGCCGGAGCCACTTCCACAACCTTCTGATGCCGCCGCTGCACGGAGCAGTCGCGCTCATAAAGATGCATCAGGTTACCGTGCTTGTCGCCGAGCACCTGTACTTCAATATGTTTCGCGCGCCGGATGAACCGCTCCAGAAACACCGCGTCGTTACCAAACGCAGCGCCTGCCTCGGCGCGTGCTTCCTCCAGACGGCCCGCAAACTCGTCCGGAGATGTCACAACGCGCATCCCGCGTCCACCGCCGCCGAACGCCGCTTTGACGATCAACGGAAAACCGATTCGATGCGCCATCTCCGTAGCGGTCGCAAGATCCGTCACCGGATCCTCAGTCCCAGGAATCACCGGAATGCCCGCGCGAATCGCCAGATTGCGCGCAGCCGTCTTGTCGCCGAGCAACTCCAGCAAATGCGCGGACGGCCCAACAAACGTGATGCCGGCCGCCTCGCACGCCCGCGGCAGTGCAGCGTTCTCCGACAGAAATCCGTACCCGGGGTGAATCGCGTCGACACCTTTTTCCGCCGCAATCGCGACAATGCCGTCCACATCCAGGTACGCCTGTACAGGACCTTTGCCGGCGCCGATCAGGTATGCCTCGTCCGCCTTGAAGCGGTGCAGGCTCAGCCGGTCTTCCTGCGAATACACGGCGACGGTTCTCAGTCCGAGTTCGGACGCAGCGCGCAGGATCCGGATTGCGATTTCCCCGCGGTTCAGGGCCAGCAGTTTTTTCATTCGTGGAACTCTTCGTATGATTCTCTCGTATCAGGGTGTAACGACCAGGAGGTGCCATGATCAACGCAGTGAAATTCGCCGGCCTCGTTTGCGCGGCTTTGGTTCTGTCGAGTTGCGCGGACTGGGGCGAATGGGGCGACAGCAACCGGTTCAAGCAGGACTTCGCCTACAACTACACGCTGAAGCCTGGCGGCAAGCTCAGCGTCGAGAGCATGAACGGCTCTGTGGAAATCACCGGCTGGGATCAGGACAAGGTGGAGATTCTCGGCACCAAGTACGCGTCCACCGAAGCGGCGATGAACAACATTAAGATCGAAATCGTCCACACCGACGATGCGGTCCGTATCCGTACCGTGACGCCTTCCGGGCACCGCGGGGGTATGGGTGCGAAGTACGTGTTGCACGTTCCCCGGAAGATAAATATCGAGCGCATCGTTAGTTCCAACGGACGAATCCAGATTGAGGACATCGAAACTGCCGCACGTCTGAAAACTTCAAACGGCAGCGTGAAGGTGACCCGCACTCGCGGCAACCTGGAAGTGGAGACTTCCAACGGTGCAGTGGAACTGGTGGCGCACAACGGAGCCGCGGTCGTTCGCACTTCCAACGGTGCCATTCGCGCCGAACAGGTGCGCGGCTACTTTGAAGCCGTCACCTCGAATTCCAGCATCACCGCAACGTTGACCGATCCGGAACCCGGCCGTCCCGTGAAACTGGAAAGCTCCAACGGCAGCATCACCATCTCTCTGGAATCGTTGAAGGGCAATGACATTCGCGCCTCCACCTCGAATTCGTCCATCACGCTGAAGGTGCCGCCGTCGCTCAACGCACAGCTCAAAGCGAGGACTTCGAATTCCAGCATCCAGACGGATTTCGATGTGAACGTGCGCGGAACCATATCAAAGAACGCGATTGATGGCACCATCGGCACGGGTGGTCCGGTCATCGATCTGTCCACTTCCAACGGCACCATCCGGGTTCAGCGACTTTAAAGCAGCGCGCTGCGATAGCATGGGTTCTCCGGAGTCACATCTTGAGAACCCACGCTCGCAACCTCCTGCTCGCGGCAGCCGCCCTGCTGTCGCTGTCAGCGCAAGATGCTTTCCATCTGCAAGACAAAGACCGCGTCGTCTTCTTCGGCGACAGCATCACGGACCAGCGGCTTTACACCACGTTTGTCGAAACGTACGCGTTGACCCGCTTCCCCGACCGGCAGATCGCATTCACACATTCCGGCTGGGGCGGTGACCGCGTCACAGGCGGCGGAGGCGGCGGGATTCGCGTCCGGCTCTCCCGCGATGTGGTGGCTTACAAGCCCAACGTAGTCACCATCATGCTCGGAATGAACGACGGCCGGTATCGCGCCTTCGACGAACAGATCTTCAACATCTACTCATCCGGATTCAACAACATCGTTCAGACTCTGACGAAGGAACTGCCTGGCGTGCGCATCACAGGCATCATCCCGTCCCCGTACGACGATGTCACCCGTGCGCCCATGTTCTCCGGCGGATACAACGACGTGCTGCTACGCTACGGCAAGTTCATTCAGGAACAGGCAGGCCCGCGGAAACTCACAGTTGCCGACCTCAACACGCAGGTCGTCGCAATGCTGCAGAAAGCAAACGCGACCGATCCGGAGAACGCGAAGAAGATTCTTCCGGACCGCGTGCATCCTGGTCCAGCCGGTCACCTGATTATGGCCGCCTCGCTGCTCAAAGCCTGGAACGCGCCTGCCGTTGTGAGTGAAGTTGTGTTCAACGCGGAAACTCGCACCACCGACTCGACATTCAACACAACCGTCAGTGACATCAAAGTCGCTAACGGTGCGACATGGACGCAGACCGATAAAGCGTTGCCCATGGCAATCGACCTGACGGATCCGGTGATGGCGCTTGCGGTGAACTCCTCCGATTTCATGGAGACGCTGAACCGCCAGATCCTGCGGATCAAGGGCATTCACGACGCGACTTTCACGCTGCGCATCGACGGCAGTGAGGTCGGTGCGTTCAGTGGAGCCGACTTTGAAAAGGGCGTCAACCTCGCGCGCTACAAAACGCCGATGTGGGCGCAGGCCTGGCAGCTGCATCTGATGACACTGAAACGCGCTGCACTACACAACACGCGCTGGCGTCAGGTTCAGGTGCCGCTCGAAAGCGAGAACGCCGCTGGCATGAAAGCCGCACTCGACGCCCTCGATGCCGTGGAAGCGGAGTTGACCGCAAAACAGCGCGCACTCGCACAGCCGAAACCGCACAAGTTCGAGCTCATTCCGGGAGGCAGTGCGTTCAAAGCCGCGTTCAATGGCAAGGACCTCGCCGGCTGGCACATCAGTGATGTCAACCATCACGGCAAGACCCAGGGCTGGAAAGTGGAAGACGGCGCGATCACCGGAACGCAGGACAAGCCCGGCCACGGCGGCATCCTGTTAACGGACCGCAAGTACAAGAACTTCGAAGTGCAGCTCGAGATCCGTCCCGATCACGGCAACGACAGCGGCCTCTTCCTGCGCGCCAGCGAAAAGGGCGAAGCGTATCAGGTGCTGCTCGACTACCTTGATGGCGGCGGGATGGCCGGCATTTATGGTGAGCGCCTGAAGGACGTGAAAGGCGCAGCCGCGGACTGGGAGCCGGTCTTCAAACGCGGCGACTGGAACCATCTTCGAGCCCGCATCGAAGGCGACGTGCCACACATCCAGGTTTGGCTGAACGGAGTCAAAGTAACCGACTGGACGGATAGCGCGAACCACCTTCCCGAGGGTGCTGCCAGCGGAATGGTCGCCGTGCAGGTACACGGTGGCAACCGCTGGGTGCCAGGCGGAAAACATCGCTTCCGCAACATCTCCATACGCGAACTGCCGTAAGACAATCGCAACCCGACGGTGTCGTGCCGTACACTGTCGGAATCATGATGAGGTTAGCGGGAACCCTGCTGGCGCTCTGCGCGCTGGTGCACGCACAATCCGTGCGTCCCAACTACGCGATCACAAACGCCAAAGTCGTAACCACACCTGGTAAGACTCTGGATTCGGCCACTATTCTCGTTCGAGACGGTCTCATTGAGAACGTCGGCCCGAATCTTGCGATTCCTCCCGATGCCCGTGTTTACGACGCAAAAGGCCTGACCATTTATCCCGGGCTGATCGATGCCGCAACGAACTACGGCTTCGCGCCGCCCGTCCGCACGCTTGCCCCTGTCGCGGCACCCATTGCGATTCCAGGCGTCTCCCTTATTCCGGAAGACGTCGCTTCTCCCGACAAGTACCTTCGGCCACAGGCCTCGGGCGTGAATCCCGATTTCTCCGCGGCCCAGAAACTGGTAGTGCCCACGGTGGCTGACCCGCGCCGTGCGTACGGCTTCACCACGGTGTTGTCCGTGCCTCGTGAGGGGCACTGGCAGGGAACCAGCGCGCTGGTCAATCTCGCGCCCGGACCCGCCAACGAAGCGGTTGTCATGTCGCCGGTCGCCATGCACGTGAACTTCGCAACAAGCTTTAGCTTTGCCAGCGGTCTGGCGCCCCGCTACCCGTCGTCACTGATGGGCGTGTTCGCGGTGCTTCGCCAGTCGCTGATCAAAGCGCAGCAGTATCGCGAGATGCAGGGCATTTACGAATCGGCTGGCCGCAGCGGCGTGCCCCGTCCGGCGTTTGATGCAAACAGCGAAGCGCTGTTGCCCGTGCTCGACGGCAAGGTGCCGGTGATGTTCGCAGCCGATTCGGCGGAGCAGATTCACCGCGCCATTCGCTTCGCCGACGAGTTCAAACTGAAGCCGCTGATTCTGGGCGGCGCCGAAGCATGGAAGGTCGCCGACATGCTGAAGGCACGGAACATTCCAGTACTGGTCAGCCTCTCGCTCGCTGCGCCGTCCGCCGGCCGCAGCATGTTCGCTTCGGGTCCGGAAGCCGAAGCGCCGGTCAACAGCCCCGGTCGGATCGCGGCGGAGGAGAACCCTGGCAAGCTTGAGAAGGCCGGAGTTCGCTGGGCCTTCGCATCCGGATCCTGGGAACGCCCGGACCAGATTCGGGAGAAGCTCCGTGCCGCCATTCAGCGCGGCCTGTCCGCCGACGCGGCGCTTCGTGCGCTGACCACATACCCGGCGGAGATCCTCGGCGCAGGCGCCCAGCTCGGCTCGATCGAGAAAGGCAAGATCGCCAATCTGGCGCTCGCTGAAGGCGATCTGCTGGGGCAGCGTACGCGGATGCGTGCCGTGATGATCGACGGACAACTGTACTTCGCCCCGCCGCAGGCGCCTGGCGGTGGTCGAGGTGCGCTGGTAAGTTCGCGGGGCGCAGCTCCCGCCGATGCACCGCAGCAGCCGACAACGGGGGACGATCCGTCGCCCGCGACGCCGGGTGCGGCGAAGCCTGCCGACACCAACGCATCGCCATTGCCCGAGCGCCGTCCGCCTACACCGGAACCCGCGCCGCGGGATCTGGTGATCCGCAACGCGACCATTCTGACCATCACGAAGGGCACCATCAACAACGGTTCCATCTGGCTGCACGACGGCAAGATCCAGGAAGTCGGCGCGACGGTGAAGGCTCCGGCTGACGCCAAAATCATCGACGGTTCGGGCCGCTTCGTCATGCCGGGCATTATCGATTCGCACTCGCACTCAGCCACAAGCGGTGGAGTGAATGAGAGCGGGCCGTCTGTGACCGCGCAGGTTCGCATCGCCGACGTGATCAATCCGGAAGACGTCAATCTGTACCGCGCCGCGGCAGCCGGTGTGACGACGCTCAACATCCTTCATGGATCGGCCAACGCGATTGGCGGACAGAACGCCACCGTCAAGATGAAGTGGGGCGCCTCCGCCGAACAGATGCTGTTCCCTGGAGCGCCGCGCGGCATCAAGATGGCGCTCGGCGAAAATCCCAAACGGTCGAACAGCAGTCAGACTCGCGGCGTGCGTTTCCCCGCAACCCGCATGGGCGTGGAAAGCGTCATTCGTGAGACCTTCAAAGCCGGCAAGGAATACAAGCGGCAGTGGGAGGAATACGACGCGAAGGTCGCGCGCAGGGAAAAGGCTATGCCGCCTGAGCGCAACCTGACTCTCGATGCGATTGGAGACGTGCTGGACGGCAAGATCCTGGTGCACGCGCACTGCTACCGCGCCGATGAGATCTCTATGCTGCTCGACATGGCAGACGAGTACGGCTTCAAGATTCGTTCTCTGCAGCACGTGCTGGAAGGCTACAAGGTCACCGACAAAATCAAGAAGCACGGTGCGGGTGCCTCCACGTTCGCCGACAACTGGGGCTACAAGATGGAAGCCTTCGACGGCACGGCGTACAACACCGCGATGATGGTGAAGGCTGGTGTTCGCACCGCCATCAACTCGGACTCCGATGAACGTGCGCGGCGACTGTATCACGAAGCCGCCAAAGCGATGAAGTACGGCGGCGTGACGGAGGACCAGGCGCTTCGTCTGATTACAACCGAGCCTGCGTGGATGCTCGGCATTGACAAGCGGGTCGGCGCGCTGGAGCCTGGCATGGACGCGGATATCGCCGTGTTCAACGCGCATCCGCTCAGCGCCTACGCGCGGGTCGAGATGACGCTGGTCGATGGACAGATCATCTTCGACCGGGAACGCGATCTGAAGATGCGCGTGCCCTGGTCACCCGAGTTTGAAAGCAACACCGATACGCCCACGTCCGGCGGTTTCGATGAGGAGGACGATCATTAATGAACCGCCTTACGATACTGTTCGCGGCTGCCGCATGCAGCCTGCTCGCTGAGACGATCGCCATCACGAATGGCCGTGTGTACCCGGTGTCTTCTCCGGCAATCGATGGCGCAACGGTCATCATCACCGATGGCAAGATTACTGCCGTCGGTGCGAAGATCGCGGTACCGAAAGGGGCTCGCCGCATCGACGCCACCGGGCTGTCCGTGTATCCTGGCTGGATCGACGGCTGGACCCGCGTGGGTCTGTCGGAGATCCCGCTTGGCGCTTCGGGGACTGTCGACACGAACGAGATCGGCAACTTCAGCCCCTACGCGCAGGCGTGGGTTGCAGTCAATCCGCATAGCGAGATGATCAGGACGGCTCGCGTGAACGGCGTTACGTCGGCGCTGGTTGCACCGGCCGGCGGGCGCATCTCCGGGGTCGCGTCGGCGATGAACCTGTTCGGCAATTACCCGAACGAGATGGCGCTCCTCAAGAACGCCGGCCTTGTCGTGAACATGCCCGGCGCCGCGGGTGGTCCGCGTGGCGGTGGCGACGGACCTTCGGGTGGCGCTGACCTCGCAGGCGGCGACTCGGCGGCACGGCGGCGCGCCGAGGACATGGAAAAACTCCGGCAATACATGCGCGAAGCGAAGCGCTATGCCGAGATGCGGGCCCGGGGTAACACGCCGGCTTCGGCCATCGAAACGGGGCTCGAGGCGATGCTTCCGGTGCTGCGCGGGGAGCGGCCAGTGATCGTCCCGGCCGACAGTTACAAGGACATTAAGACCGCGGTCGATTTCGCCAGCGAGTTCGCCCTGAAGCTGGTCATCGCGGGTGGAGCCGACGCATGGAAACACGCGGAACTGCTGGCGAAAAGCAAAGTCGCGGTGCTCTACTCGGGGATGCATGAACTGCCGCGTTCGGCTGACGATCCCTATGACACTCTTTTCGCAGCGCCGGAAGTTCTGCGCCGAGCCGGAGTGAAATTCGCCATTGTCAGTGGCGGCACGGCTGACGTTCGCAACCTCCCTTACCGCGCGGCGATGGCTTCGGCGTTCGGCCTGGAGCGGGACGACGCCCTCAAGTCGATTACGGTGTGGCCTGCCGAAATTCTCGGAATTGCCGACAAGGTGGGCGCCATTGAGACCGGAAAGCTCGCCAATCTCCTTGTATCGAAAGGCGATCCGATGGACATCCGGTCCGAGATCCGGTACATCTTCGTCGAGGGCAGGGAAGTACCCACGGGCAACCGCAACCTGGAGAAGTTCGAGGAGTTTAAGCCTGCGGCGGCCGCGGCCCGTTAGACGGTTTCAGCAGTGCTTTGCGGACCACTGTGGCCAGCTGTTCCAGCTGGTATGGTTTCTGTAGAAACTCCAGCCCTTCGTCGTGCACCAGTTCGGCTTCATCGTCGTCCCGGCTGTAACCGCTGGAGAGCACCGCTCTTACTTCGGGGTTGATCGCCTTCAGCGCAAGGTAGCACTCCCGGCCGCTCATCCTGGGCATGATCATGTCCAGGATGACGGCGTCGATGGACGCGTAATTCTCCTGGAAATACTGCACTGCCTGCCTGCTGTCGCCTGCCGTGACAACCTCATAGCCCAGGCCGCGAAGCATCTTCGACAAGACCTGCCTTACAATTTCCTCATCGTCAATGACGAGGATCCTGCCGCGTCCACCCGCCACTTCGCCACGTCTGGCGAGCGGCACACCCGCCGCCTGCGAAACCGGAAGAGTGACGTGAAAGGCCGAACCCTCCCCCACCTTCGACTCGAGGTGCACGCCGCCGCCGTGGTTGCGGGCGATGCCGTAGACCATGGCCAGGCCCATGCCGCTGCCCTTCTCCGGAGACTTGGTGCTGAAGAACGGCTCGAAAATGCGTTCTCGAATCTCCGGCTCGATGCCGGTGCCGGTATCGGCGACGGTTATCACCAGGTTTTCGCCGAATGACCGCGTGGAGACGGTGAGGTCGCCGCCGGCCGGCATGGCGTCGCGGCCGTTCAGGCACAGGTTCAGCAACAACTGGTACATCTGCCCCGGATCGCCCATCACGTACGCGATTTCGGCGCGCAGCGAGGTGGCGATGCGGACCTTCTTGTCGATGGTCCGGTTCAGGAGGTCCACGAGGTCGCGGATGGTGCCGTGTACGTCGACCACGACGTTCTGGTTCTTGCCGCGGCGCGCGAAGCCGAGCAACTGAGTAGTCAGCTGCGCGGCCCGCTCGGCAGATTTCACGATGACGTCCAGTCCTTCGGCCGCCTTTTCGCCCGTTTCCGGATCGGACTGCAGCATGTAGGCGTAGCCGAGAATGCCGGTCAGCAGGTTGTTGAAATCGTGGGCGATGCCGCCGGCCAGGACGCCGATCGCCTCCATCTTCTGAGCCTGGCGCACGTGTTCTTCCAACAGGCGCCTCTCCGTGATATCGCGGCCGAGGCCCTCGACGCACACCGGCTGACCGTCCCGAAACACCAGCCGAAGGCTCAGCTCCAGATGCACAGGATGGCCGTCCCGGGCGACCGCTACTACCTCCTCGGTGTGCATGCGACCGCTGCCGAGGATTGCAAACATGCGCTCCCGGATGGAGGCCCGCTGTTCGGGGATCAGCAGATCAAACAGCGTCTGCGTTTCGAGCTCGGCTGGCGTGTAACCGAGCAGCTTCTGACACGATGCGGACGCCGACAGGATGTTGCCCTTCAGACCGAGGCTGAGCAGCAGGTCATCGCCGCTGTCGAACAGGGCCCGTTGCGACAGGCTGGGCCGCGGAAAAAACGCCGCCGAATCGGTTGCATTCCCCAGCTCCAGAGCCACGGCGAAGCAGCCGCCTCCGCTGTCGGCAGGCAGGGGCGCCACCCGGACGGACCATGATCGATCTCTCTCATGAAAGACCGATTCGGAGCGCTCGCCGGTGAGGGCGCGCTCACAGGCAGACAACCGGGCGTCGTCGGTCTCCAGCAGGTCGCGCAAGAGCCTGCCGTTCGCCGAGGCCGCATCGATCTGCAGGAAATCGCGGGTTCGTCCGACTGCGGACGTGATTCGCAGATCTGAATCTGTTGTCAGAATTACAAGTGGGAATAGATCCTGGAGTAACTGGAAAATCTGGCGGTCTCGCCAGTAGTTGGCTGCGTCGGCCGCCAGGGCTGCGATTCGGTCCTGGAGACGCTGGACGTCCGCATCGAGGTCGGCTTTGGAGCGGCTCATCGGTTGTAACTCAGCTGGAACGCTCTATTATACGCAAAAAGGCGGCCTCTCAGTGCCGCCTTTTTGCAACGAACTTCAGGTCTGGCTAAAAGAGTACAGTGTGATTGCCGGACCTGACGTGGCTCCGGAAGCTGCCTCGTCCGGAACGCCGGCGCCGACCGGAACTTCCTCGCCTTCGAGCAAGGCGGCCGGTTTGTTGATTTGGCGGCAGAAGATGCCGGTATCAGCCAGGTAAACTTCCAGTTCGGCAGGCCGCGGCAGAGTGCCCTGGATGATGGCGTCCGACAGCGGATCCTCAATGTACTTCTGGAGAGCGCGGCGAAGGGGACGTGCGCCGTAGGCCCGGTCTCCATTCTTTTCCAACACATAGCGGGCTGCGTCGTCGGTGAGCCGGATCTTGATCTGTTTGTCGACCAGGTTCAGGTTGATCTGATCGGTGAGCAGGTGAATGATCTTGAGCAGGTCCTCATCGGCCAGCGACGTGAACAGGATCACTTCGTCGAGCCGGTTAAGGAACTCGGGGTTGAAGGCCCGCTTGACCTCCGCCATGACCAGGTCTTCAACCTTGGCCGGGATGGAGTCGGTATGAGCGGCGAAGCCCATGCCCTGGCGCTTTTCGAGGTGCCGGGCGCCGAGGTTCGACGTCATTATGATGATGGTGTTCTTGAAATCGACCGTGTTGCCGAGTCCGTCGGTCAACTGGCCGTCTTCAAACACCTGGAGCAGGATGTTGTAGACATCCGGGTGCGCCTTTTCGATTTCATCAAGGAGCACGATGGAGTACGGCTGACGCTTCACGCGTTCGGTAAGCTGGCCGCCCTCCTCATAGCCGACGTAGCCCGGAGGCGAACCGATCAGCTTGGAGACTGAGTGCTTCTCCATGAACTCCGACATGTCGAAGCGAACCAGGGACTTCTCACTGCCGAACAGGAATTCGGCGAGCGCGCGGGCGACTTCGGTTTTGCCGACGCCGGTCGGTCCGAGGAAGAGGAACGAGCCAGCGGGACGCTTGGGCGACTTCAGGCCGGCGCGGGAGCGGCGGATGGCCCGTGACAGGGCGCTGATCGCCTTGTTCTGGCTGATGACGCGGCGGTGGAGTTCGTCCTCAATCCGCATCAGCTTATTCACTTCTTCTTCGCGAATGGCGGTCATCGGGACGCCGGTCCAGCGGGCGACCACGTCCTCAATGTCGTCCTTGCCGACCACCCCAGTAGAGGTGTCGTCCAGGTTGTACTTCTCGCGGAGGATGCGCAGGTTCTCGCGTTCCTTGCGTTCCTCATCCGAATAGAAGCGCGCTTTCTCGAACTCATGGTTCGCGATGGCGGTTTCCATGCGGTGGACGATGAACTTGATCCGCTTCTGGATGTCGGAGACATCGGGAGGCAGTGTCGTCTGCCGCAGCTTCACGCGGGCGCCGGCTTCGTCGATCAGATCGATAGCCTTGTCCGGCAGGAAGCGATCCGGAATGAACCGGGATGACGCGTAGACGGCCGATTCGATGGCGTCGTCCGTGTAGGCGACGGCGTGGAACTTCTCATAGCGTTCCTTGACGCCGAAGAGGATACGGACGGCGTCCAGTTCATTCGGCGGCGGAACTTTGACGGCCTGGAAGCGACGCTCGAGTGAACGGTCCTTCTCAATCGACTTCCGGTACTCACCGGGCGTGGTAGCGCCGATGCACTGGATTTCGCCGCGCGAGAGGGCGGGCTTCAGGATGTTGGCCGCGTCGAGCGACCCTTCGGCCGAGCCGGCTCCGACGAGGGTGTGCAACTCATCAATGAAGATGATGGCGTTCTGGTTCTCCATCAACTCCTTCATGATCGTTTTCAGACGCTCTTCAAACTGGCCGCGGTACTTGGTGCCGGCCACGATGAGCGACAGGTCGAGTGCCAGAATCCGCTTGTCGGCGAGGAACGAGGGTACGTCGCCTTCGGCGATTTTCTGGGCCAGACCTTCGACGATGGCGGTTTTGCCTACACCGGGCTCGCCGATGAGCACCGGGTTGTTCTTGGTGCGGCGGCAGAGAATCTGGATTACGCGGTCGAGTTCATGGTCGCGCCCGATCAGAGGATCGAGGGCACCATCAATGGCCGACTGTGTCAGATCCCGGCTGAATTCCGCCAGCAGGGAGCTTTCCTTAGGCCGGTTGGACGCCATCTTCTCCGAGGAAGAGCGTGCGATTTCTTCCCGGACCTGTGACAGCCGGAGACCCCGCTCATGCAGGATTTCGGCCGCAAAACTCTTGTCTTCCCGCAGCAGGCCGAGCAGCAGATGCTCCGTGCCGATGTGCTTGTGGTTCAGACGCTCCGCTTCTTCGGCGCCATAGGCAAGCACTCGTTTGCACTCGTGGCTCAGCGGAAGGTCGACTGACGTGGAAACCTTCTCGCGGATCGTAGTGTGCGACTCGATCTGCTTCCGGATGGACTCGATGGCAGCGTGGGAGCGCAGAAACCGGTTGGCCAGGGCCTTATCTTCGCGGAGCAGTCCCAGAAGCAGGTGTTCGGTCTCGATATAAGGACTGCCGAACTGGCTTGCCTCATAACGCGCGAAGAAAATCACCCGCCGGGCTTTTTCGGTATAACGTTCAAACATGATCCGTCCCGTCTTTCCTTGCAGTATCCCTGGGGCCATTCCCGCGCTGCAAGCTCGCAGGAGGACCGAACACTTCATTCCGTGGCAGGAGCGTTCCGTTATCTAAATGTAAGATGCGGTCGCACCGCTTCGCGAAGCCAATATTGTGAGTCACGAAAACCGACGTCAGCCGGTGCACCCGGTGTATTTCTTCAAAGACGTCCGCGATGCGCTCTCCGGTACGTGAGTCGAGATTTCCTGTGGGTTCGTCTGCGAGCAGAACCCTGGGGCGTCCGACGAGGGCGCGCGCAATGACGACGCGCTGCTGCTCCCCACCGGACAGTTCGCCAGCCCGGTGTGTCGCCCGGCGGCCCAGTCCAACTTCCTCCAGCCGGTCGGCCGCCTGTTTGGCGGCTTCCTGGCGGGGCACGCTCCGAATCAGGAGCGGCATCATGACGTTTTCGAGCGCTGTAAACTCTGGAAGCAGGTAGTGGGTCTGCCAAACGAATCCCACGTGCCGGTTCCGAAAATCGGCCAGCCCCGCTTCATTCAAGGTGGTGATTTCCGTGCCACCGAACTGAATGGTCCCTTCTGTTGGACGGTCCAGACCGCCCAGCAGGTGCAGAAGAGTGCTCTTACCGGCGCCGGATTCCCCTGTTAATGCAAGGCGTTCGCCCTCTCGCACATCGAGCGACAGGTTCTGAAATACGACGACCGTATTTTGGCCAGATTGGTAGCGCTTGCCCAGCTGTGAAGTCCGAATAGCGACCGGCGTTTCGGTGATCAAGTGCTTCCTTCTCCATTTTACGACCCTGACACGTCCCGCGTCCCCTGATTGTTTCCTGGAGCGTTTTACGGAGTGCAGGCGGAACGCCTTCCTGGGCGCGTTACCTGTCTTTTCGGCTCAGTCGGGACCGGTAATAGAAAACATTTTGCAGAGCCTGGTGGAACTGTGAACGACAGCCCTCGGACGAGCTTTTCACCGCGGGTTCGATTCTTCCGATATCATGGCGGGTCAGATATGAGACACACTGCACTGGTTTTCCTCCTTCTGTCGACCGTGGCGCTGCCGGCAGCCGAACGTGTCGCTACACCGATTGACAACGACAGCGTCAAGGTTTTAGACGTCACAGTCCAGCCCGGTGAAAAAACACGGCTGCACGAACACAAGATCAACCGCGTGATGATCTA
>Ga0163150_10001146_pt1 | contig 46333 bp, 44 predicted proteins | sample OliLakLV19P2IB_FD_148628 | JGI IMG/M metagenome (GOLD analysis project Ga0163150, IMG submission 148628) | Freshwater microbial mat bacterial communities from Lake Vanda, McMurdo Dry Valleys, Antarctica - Oligotrophic Lake LV.19.P2.IB | ecosystem: Environmental > Aquatic > Freshwater > Lake >... | reverse complement strand
CCCTCGACCGTGACCTTGCCTTTTTCCTGGTTAACGGCAAGTACTTTGCCAGTCACTCCGGCATCCTTCCCCTGTATGACTCTGACAGTGTCGCCCTTGTGGATCTTCATCGCTCTGACCTGGTAAATTGCCGGAAAATATGCGAACCGCGAAATATCGGGAAAAACAGGCATTTTGTCAAGGCACGCCCCCGAAATCATCGAAAACCTGTGCGTTTTTCCCAACCACCACCCGTGCCAAACAGTCCCAACCTCCTGACCTACACAAAATGTTGGGGCCTTCTGCAATCTCCAGACTAACCGAACCAGGTCAAAAGTAATCAGCCGAGACAGCACCAGCCAGGGCAAGATTCCACCCCAGTAAGAGTTTTGCCGAATGCCCAACTGTAGCCGGTCATCGCACATGTCCCCTGGATTTGATGCCGCCGTCTGTAAATTGTCCATGCAATAATTGCCATGCTTCACGGCACTATTGCCGCTTCGCACATCAGCGCGAATTTCTCATGATCTGTAGTCCGCTTCAATTTCGCGCGGGTTTCACACGCCGTCCGTTCTCCCTTTTACAATACACGAACCCGTGTAACCTCCGACAGCTTCCTTTTCTCCCGGCATCGGCATGTCCCGCGAAACCGATCTTGCACTCGTTCGGCAGTACACCCAATCGGAAAGTCTGGTACGACATATGTTGGCCGTGGAGTCGGCCGTCCGGGCCTATGCAAGGAAATTTGGTGAAGACGAAGAGAAGTGGGGCAGCGTCGGGCTGTTGCACGATTTCGATTACGAACGCTGGCCCAACCCGCCCGATCACCCGCTGAAGGGATCGGAAATCCTGCGGGCAAACGGCTATCCCGAAGACGTGATCTACGCGATCAAATCGCACGTCGATCACCTCGCCGACTTCCCCCGGGTCTCACGGCTCGACAAAACGCTTTACGCCTGCGACGAACTCTGCGGTTTTATCACCGCCTGCGCCATGGTCCGCCCCAACCAGCTGGAGGACCTGGCTGCAAAAAGTGTACGCAAAAAAATGAAACAGGCATCCTTCGCCGCCGCCGTCAGCCGCGAAGACATCGAACGAGGGGCCGCCGACCTGGGCGTCGATCTCAACGAACACATCGACCATTGCATCGCAGCCATGAAGTCGGTCGCTGAAACCCTGGGTTTGATCAATTCGCAACCCTGACGGGATCCATCCAGCATCCCTTCCTGTTACTCGCCATCATGCTCCTGCGATTCGGCGTGAAACTCGTGGGCCTCGATCACGTGCTCGACCGACGGGCGAGTCAGCTTGTCCAGTTCCAGCATCGAGCTTGCAATGCCACCACCTTTCGGCTTTTCCAGATAGTAGATATAGCCCCGTCGCTCAAGATACAACAGCCATCGATGCAAGCCGTAAACCGCAACTGCCAGGGTCCCAATCCCCAATATCCACCAAACGATTCTCATGTCTGTGCGCCTGTGGTCTGGGGAACTGAAAGGATCAGGTTTTCATTCGGCAATCATATCACAGCACAACATCAGCTGCTGCGGTACGTGAGTCAACCATTCGTAACTCTCCGTTCACAAATGATCAAACATCCCTGACTTCATTCTCCATTCACGGCCCAGTTGCTGAACTCCGTCCATTTACCCGACGAAAAAATGACCGCATCACCCGTCCGGCGATCCATCACAATCGGGAACTCTTTTTTGGAATCAACTGATTCACCTTCCGGTCCGTTTGGTCGATCAGTTACCAATCCGGAAAGCTGGCTGACCTGCTCCAATACAAACACACCTACATACGAACCTTCCGGTGTTGGCAATGCATCATTGACCCAAATACCCGGCCGCATATTGTGTTGTTCCGGACGATAGACCCGCGAAAAAGCGTACTTCTGGGTGTTGTAAAGTTGCCATTTTGCAATCAAACCATTCTGTATTTCCTGCGCGGAAAGAAACGGATGCGAGTCGGAATCGGAACTCCGGTCCGTCGAGACATTTGTGGCGTGGTAACCCGGCACCGGGTCTGGACTCACACCCGCTCCGGCCAAAAACAGGAATCCGGCGCAGCTCACAACACACGGAATCAACAACAAACGGTTCATAACATTCTCCTTCAAAGATTTGAAATACGCGAACGAACAGGGAACTCTTCGGCCGGCCAGCGAAACGACAGCCAGCTGTTGGAATTGCATGACTCGGCAAGCCACCCACTCATCAGAAAACTCAGCCAAATTGAAGCGACATAATTGGACACCGGATCAACGTCCATCCAGCCCAGACCGGTCTGGACCAGGCGAAAAAAAACGGCCGACAGCGCGATGCTGAACGAACGGACCATCCAGCGAATATGCGTCTGGATCTCCCCGCGCCGAACCGACCTGTAACCCTGCCACGTCGTCCACCACCAGGCGATTCCCGTGACTCCAAAACCCAACGCGCCCAACAATCCCCCTTTGGCAAATGGGGACATGATCAATCCGGTCGGGGCAGCGACCCAAAGGACCGCGTTGAAATAGATGTACCCCAACACCAGATGCAATCGCCGAAACCGCAACAGCGCCGGAAAAAACAGTGGGAATCCCGCCGCGAAACAGATACCCGCACTGACAACATGAAAATAAAACGCCGCCCGCCAAATCGCATTCCGGCTGACTGGCAGCTTTTCGATCAAAAACGCCGGCGTATAAGTTGTCCAAAAATACTCTGTCGAGTTCCAGACAATCAGCCCCGCCAGGCCGATCATCACAATCGCCCAGACAATTCCGAATTTGCTGTGTCGAAACAGATACACGACTGAAAAATCCGTACAATGACCCGTTGGAAAATCCCCGAAAACTTCCGGCGGCAATCCAACTGACGCCGGACGTCGCCGTCTGGTTCCATAGTAGCGACGAAATACTCCCCGCCCCGTAACAACCTGGTAACGACACGGACGGTATTCCGGGACAAACAGGCACCTCAAAACCGCGACAAGAGATCCATAAAATGAACATGATCCGACTGTTTTTCATCCACGCATTGCTTGCAACTTTTTGCCTTCCGGTTTTGCTGCCGGTGAAAACAGGTGCCTGCCAGGCTTCCGGCGATACCGGCTTGAGTAACGGTTCGTTTGCCCAGTGGGAAAACGGATTGCCTGTCGGGTGGAATGTTGGCAATGGCGCAACGAATAGTGCGGGTAAACCTGTTTCTGTCGTGAGTCAGGGGCCAGACCATTCGCTGGAACTGTCCGGTGATTCAGAGACCGGCACCTGGAGATTCGTCAGCCAGACTCTCAACGTCCAACGAGGACAATCCCTCCGGGTCAACTTTTCAGCCAAAGCCGTTGGTATTCAGCGCGAAGGGAACCAGTTCGACAATTGCTACGTTGGCCTGATGCCCAAGAAAGCTGATGGCGCGAAACTGCCTCTCCAAATCTGGACCGTTAGCCAGGAATCCTTCCAGGACTTTTCCCAGATTGTCCGGGTCCCCGACCTCGCGACGACGATCGATGTGATGATTTTTCTTTCCAAAACAGGAACGCTGTCAGTTCGGCAAATCGAATTCGAGATGCTGAAGCCCGAAGACAGTTTTGACATCCTCGTCGCCGACATGGCTCGCAACTACAGTTTTCTGGAACAAAAACAAATCAACTGGCCAACAGTCGCTGGAAAATATCGCGAGCGGGCACTGGCTGCGAAAACTCCCAAAGAGTTTTCCGCCGTCGCGGCGGAAATGCTGGGTGAACTCCGGGACCTGCATACCTGGATCATCTGCGAAGGCAACCAGATCCCGGGCTTCCGCTCGGGCACCGATCCCAACTACGACATGGCTTCGGTAGACAAGGCACTGGGTTCAACCAAACGCTTTGGGAAACTTGGGAGCATCGGAGAAACTCCCGACGGTTTTGTTTACATCCGGATCGACTCGTTAAGCGGGATCACCAATGACGAAGCTTCCGCCCTGATCGCCGAAATCGAAAACAACAGTCGTGGCCCCGGATGCATTGTCGACCTGAGACGCAACGGCGGTGGTGCCGAAGGGATCGCCGCAGCGATTGCAGGCAGATTCACGAACCAGGAAGTCATCTACGCCCGCCAGAAATTCCGCAGCGGCGAACGGCCTTCGGATTTCGTCGAGTCCGCTCCGCGCGTCCTGCAACCCTCCGGCAAAGACCCGTTCACCGGACCGATCGCCTGCCTGATCGGGCCAGGAACGGTCAGCAGCGGCGAAGGGATGGCAATGATGATGAAAGCACTCCCGCACTGCACGCTGGTCGGCCAGCCCACCCGCGGTGCCAGCGGCAACCCGGCACCCGTGCAACTCCCCAACGGCGTCGACATCTGGTACTCCCGCTGGGTCTCAATGCTCCCCGACGGCACGCCCATCGATGGGACCGGCGTCCCACCCGACGTGAAGGTCGATCACACCACCGGCAAAGACGCGACGTTTCTCCAGGCAATCGAAATACTTCGCGAAAAAACGAAATAGGATTCCTGCTCCCAAGTCCCCTCTGTTTCCCTCTGTTTCCCTCTGTTTCCCTCTGCGTCTCTGCGATCTCTGCGTTAAAAAATCCAGGCATGATTGAAACGCAGAGGCGCAGAGGGCGCGGAGATAGGGAAGATTTTTGGTCCATCTTTTCTTGAGTAGATCACTGTTGACCGCCCTGCTGGCAGAAAACAGGAATTTCAAATGTTTAACCGCTGTGCGCGCTGCATGCAAGCGCGCTGAGCGGTTAAACAATTCATTCTGCAAGTGGATGCGGAACAATCAACTGTGAATTGCTCCAGGCTTTCCCCTTCAGAATGAATCGCCTCAAACGTTTCGGACAACACAATCGCACTCGCGCAACAACTGTTGATACCATTCCGCAACCTGCTGACAACGACCAGGCAGGGAGTGGGTTCCCCAGATCAGTGAGAGTGTCCGTTGTGTCCCGTTGCTGGTCTTGGTGCGCTGGGAATCTTTTACCGCGTTGGCACAGGGTCCAATAGCATCGAACAAACACAACAGACCGCCGATGTCGATCGACTGGCCTGACTGGTTGAACACATACGATTTGCCCGGTGCAGCGATCCCGACCCGCAACGACAATTGCACCAGATCCAGATCGACCACGCTGACCGGCAACCCGCTGTGCAACGAGACAACATTGCAGGCATCGACCGCCAGATTGATACTCCCCAACTTCCCTTCCGAACGTGCTTTCAAAAGATACTCCGAAGCCGGTTTGCTTCGCCCCGTCGGTTTGAACCCGCCGTGCCGCAGCAAATCCCGCACGGCCAACCGGTCGTCGTCGGTTGCGGTAAAGGGTGAAGCGGCGTCTGGTTCCGGCAAACCCAACAGCCCGCCCGCTGGCGGTATCTCGCCCAGCGGATGGGGAAACTCCGTCACGAATGCCTGCAGGTCCAGCAGCGGATGTCCATCGACTTCGAGCTTTTCCATTTGTTTCCAATCTGTCCCGATGTGAACCATGCTCATACTTTCCAGGCAAACCGGCTGAGTGAAACCCTTCCGCGCCCGTCAAATTCGATTTTCTCTTTCTCCAGTTTTATCCGCTGCACCGACTGGCACGATCCGTCTCCGCGCAGGCTGATCTCGCCCCGGGAATTGACCACGCGAAACCAGGGAACGCTTGACCCGGCGGGAAGATTTTTCAGGACCGAGCCGACTTGCCGGGAATTGCGCGGAATTCCCGCCAGTTTCGCAATTTGACCGTACGTGGCCACGCTCCCCCTGGGTATCTGCCGCACGATCATCAAAATACATTCTTTGTTGTCGCTGTCGCCCATGCCGTAATTATCTCATGTTTCCAGCGTTGGTATAACAGCCATGGAAGTTGAAAACCTCAAGCATAGAGTTAGCGGTTGATCATTTCCGCTCCCTCTCCCCCCAAATGCTTGCGCTACAAATTGCCCGATTTCCCTTTGGCTATTTTTACCGGCATTTTGGGGGAGAGGGTTGGGGTGAGGGGGCCAGTCGTTCGTGAGATTTTCCTTTCGGGATAACCAGAAAAAGCTACAACTCATGAACGTTCGATTCAAAATCTCAATCATCATCGCAGCGATCCTGCTTGCGGTTTCCCACCCTGGTTTCCTGTTTTCCCAGGACCAGCGATCCAACGTCCTGTTCATCTTTGCCGACGATCTGGCTTACGACGCGGTCGGATTCATGGGGAACGATCGGGTCGAGACGCCCAACCTGGACCGGCTGGCAAAACGGGGAACCGTGTTCACTCATGCTTTCAATTCCGGTGCCTGGGGAGGTGCCGTCTGTGTGGCCAGCCGTACGATGCTGATGACCGGCAAACAGCTCTGGAACGCAAACGCGACGAAACCAGCCGAAGCCGTTACCGCCCGCCAGTTTTGGCCGCAACGAATGGAAGACGCCGGATACTCGACATGGTTTGCCGGCAAGTGGCACGTTGGCAACGACAAACTGGTCGGCGAGTCGTGGCAACATCATCAACATGTTCGGCCTGGCATGCCGAACCAGGTGGATCTGCGCTATCACCGCAACTTCACACCCGGCGAGGACGATTGGAGCCCAACCGACACGAGCCTGGACGGATTCTGGAAAGGTGGCAGGCACTGGAGCGAAGTCTTGGCTGACGACTGCGACGGATTCATGACCGAACTCCAGGCCGAAACAAAGCCGTTTTTCATGATGCTCGCGTTCAACGCACCCCACGATCCGCGTCAGGCCCCGCAGGAATACCAGGACCGGTACCCCTACGATTCGATCACAGTCCCCCACGATTTTCTTGCCGAATATCCCCACGATTTCGGTGCCAACAAAATCCGCGACGAACAACTTGCACCGTTCCCCCGCACCGAACATTCGATTCGCGTTTGCCGCAGCGAGTACTACGCGCTGATCACCCACATGGACGCGCAGATTGGCAGGATGCTGGACGCGCTGGAGAAATCAGGCAAAGCGGACAATACAGTCATCATTTTCACCGCCGACCACGGCCTGGCCTGCGGGCATCACGGCATGATGGGAAAACAGAACCAGTACGACCACTCGGCCCGTGTCCCATGGATCATCGCCGGTCCCGGAATCCCTGCGGGACAACGACGGGAACAGATGATCTACCTTCAGGATGCCATGGCCACCACACTGGAACTGGCCGGCGCCGATCGCATCGAAACCGATGAATTTTCCAGCGTCTTGCCTGTTGTTCGCGGTGAACAAGTCGCCCGGCGGGAGGCTGTTTATGGCGGCTATATGGATACCCAGCGGATGGTCCGGACCGAAACCCACAAACTGGTCACCTACCCCAAAGCCGGCGTCGAGCTGTTGTTCGACTTGCAAGCCGACCCCGATGAAATGAACAACCTCGCCACCGACCCGCAACAGGCCGAACTGTTGAAAGACATGCAATCACGCCTGCAGGCCGAAATGAAGAAAATGAATGAACCCGATACTGGTTCGGAATCCCTTGCCCCCTCTCCCCCAAATCAATTTCGCAGTCAATAGCCAGATTCATTGAAACCCAATATTGATTTGGGGGAGAGGGCCGGGGTGAGGGGGAATTATTGTTCGCGAAACCACTTTGCCATCGCATTCAACCCTTCTCCAAAATTCGCGCGACCAAAACCAACTCGAAAATGATTTTCGGCATCGTTAAACATCATGCCTGGCGCCAATAACACTCCGGTCGCGTTCAACAACTCGTCACAAAACGAGTCGATATCCTGGCCTATCAGTTTCGGAAACGCAATCGCTCCCGCCCGGGGCCGGTGCCACTGAAACCGGTCGCCGAACTCATCAATGAACGCATCCAGCATCACGAGGTTCCGGTGGATGATCCCCAAATTGCGATCAACCATACGTTGACGGTGCCGCAGTCCCAGCTCCGCCAGAAACTCGCCCGGCGCGCTGTTGCATATCGACGTGTAGTCTTTCATCGATCGCAGCCGCTGGTGTACCAGTTTGTTTTTGGTCGCGATCCAGCCGATCCGCAATCCGGCCAGCCCATACGCTTTGGACATCACCCCCAACGACACTGCGTGCTCACCCATATCGCATCCTGCCGTCAAACGGTTTGCCGGATCGTATTCCGACTCCCGATAAACTTCATCGCAGAAAACCAGAATGTCGCGCGCCGCCGCCATTTGGTGCATCGCTTGCCAGTCCGGTTGGCTCATCAGGTAACCGGTCGGATTGTGCGGCGTGTTGATCACAATCGCACGGGTATTGGGCCGCAGCAATGACTCGAGTTGACCGATGTCCAGCGACCAGCCGTTGTGCCGGTCTGCCGTCCATCGATCGATCTGTCCAGCCGACCCTGCCGCAACTTCGAACAGCGACTGGTAACAGGGCCAATGTACGATGGCATGATCGTCCGGGCCCAGCATTCCGTTCAGTAACAGATAGATCGCTTCCTGGGCTCCGGCGAACATCAGAACATCTTCAGCTTCCACGGTTTGATAGACCCTGGCAACTTCCCCCCTCAGCGTTAGACTTCCCGTCGATTCGGTATACCGCAGTGGCAGCTCGCGAAATTTGGCGGCGGCATCGGGCTCGAAGTCGAGAAGCTCGCCGATCGACATCGATTCGCAGTCCGATGCGCACAGCAAGTACCTGGCCGAGAACTCATGCCGGGCAAAAAAACGTTCCAGTTTGAAATCCGGCAGCATCTGCCCCTCTTTCCGGTTGCGAACCAATCAACAGCCTAACCCAAAAGGGGTCTGACCCTCTCTGCCTTTTTTCAGTGTCTGAACCCTTTTGGGACTGGCAGTAAGCATAGCGATAGTCAAACAGGTATCATGTCAGAATCCCAACTTCGTCAAAAGGAACCCACCCATGCAAGCCCGGTCCCTCGTCCCAAGTTTCTTCGTCTGTCTGGTCTGCCTGATCTGCGGTCCCGCTTCCAACCTGTTTGCTGACGAAGGCCATCCTGTCGCTGTCCGGTTCTGGCCCGATCAGGGGGTTACCGTCGAAACGATGTGGAATGTTCACGTTGGGCTCCGCAACAACTACACCAAAGATTCCCTGCCCCGAGTCCCCGACCTTGAGTTGCGACTGGCCAGGGAACCAGTCGGCGATGTGACTTACCCCCGGCATCTTCACGCCTGGACGGGAGCCGGAAGTCATGAATTTGTGCTTGACCGCAAACCCAATCAGGAAGAATCGATCTGGTCCAAAGCGGAAGAAGCCCAGGACCGGTCGGGCAACGCCGTGCTGGTATGGCAAATTCCGGTCGAACTGGCGACGGCAGAAGGTGCCCCGGCATTTGTTTCGATGATCGCGGTCGATGGAGTCCGGATCGTGGACGCCGGAGGTGCAACTGCCCAGGCGTTTCTGGCAGCGATGCAGGGCAGTCCGGCCCAAGTCAGGATGCTACCGTCCGTCGATGCGATTTTACTGACCGCTCCCAAGCCCGACCCAAAATCACTTCAGGCGATTGCCGAACTGATGAAACCCCGCTTGATCGTGATTGCTGCCAGCGCCGGACTGGATTCTGTCGGTGACGCAGAGGTCCGCAAGATCAGCCACAACACACTGGCCCTGTCGGCTTCCAAAGAGAAAGGTGTCGCAACCACTTACGTTTCGCTCGGTGATGCTCCCTGGAGCATGGGTGAGGAAATGGCGGACTTGTATGCAAAAAAAGAAGCCGCCTGCAAGAGTTCACGCGAAGTGTTTGCTCCGTTGTCTGTCGAGCAAATGAACTTTGTTCCGGGCGATGGCAGCCACACCCCGCGCTGGAACGCCGAGCACATGATGGGGCGCGAACTCGGTTTCTTTTCGCAGATATTCAATGCCGTCGATCCGGCCATTCCTGTTATTGACTTGAACCCGAAACAGATGCCGGACCAGTACCAGGCAGCCCATCCCGACTGGACGGGCGCCGAGGAAGCCCGGCAAATGGAGCGGGTCGAAGCATATTCCCGGCGGTTTGCGTTTCTGTATGAGGGGATGGACCTGAACGAGCGGGCCAAAGGGAGCCGGATGTGGACGCCCCGCACGCTGCTCCGCCAGATGGACCGCCACTACACCGAGCACACCGACAACGTCCGCAAAAAAACAAAACTCCCCAACTGGCCCGCGAAGTAATTCAAAGTACTCATCACGCTCCGTCGTGATGCCCAGCACCTCAAACACTCAACATCCAATTGCCAAAATGGGGACGCCGGCATCGCTTTGCCATCAGGCAAAGGTCCATTGCCAGATGCCGGGAAAGACTGACAATAACCTGGTCCAGCCTGGTTTGCGGCTGTTGATCCCGGCTCCGTCTGGAGATGGCTACAATAACCACCCGATTTTGTTCCTGCTTCGAAAGTGAGACCGTGAAGAATTTTCAACTGCACAATGGCGACCAAATGCCGGTGATCGGCCTGGGAACCTGGAAGATGGCGCCAGAAATCGTTGCCGGAGCCGTTACATCCGCTCTCGCAACCGGATACCGGCATATCGATTGTGCCTCGGTTTACGGGAACGAACCCGAAATCGGTCAGGCCTTTGAAATGGCGCTAACGTCAGGAACCGTTCGCCGTGAAGATCTTTGGATCACTTCGAAACTCTGGAACGACTGCCATCGCCCTGAACACGTTCGCGGTGCCCTCGAAAAAACCCTGGCGGACCTGCGGCTGGATTACCTCGACCTGTATCTGATGCACTGGCCTGTGGTGCATGAGTTCGGCGTACTTCGCCCGGAAAACGGCAACGGGTTTCTGACACTTGAGCAGGTACCGCTGGCCGAGACCTGGATGGAGTTGGACGATTGCAGAAACGCCGGGCTGTGCCGCAACATCGGCGTCGCCAATTTCAGCATCACCAAACTGAACAACCTGATCGACGACACGTCCATCACACCTGCAGTCAATCAGGTCGAACTGCACCCGTTCCTCCAGCAAAAAGGACTGGTCTCATATTGCATTGAACTGGGGATCGTCCCGACCGCCTATTCGCCACTCGGTTCCCCCGACCGGCCCGACCCGATGAAACGCCCCGACGAGCCGTCATTGCTCGCCAACGAAACCGTTGTCCGGCTTGCCCGTGAACTGTCTGCGACACCCGGACAAATCCTGCTCGCCTGGGCTATTCAACGCGGCACAAGTCCGATTCCCAAATCAGCGACGCCTTCTCACCAGGCGGAAAACCTCGCCGCTGCGGAACTCCAACTGTCCGCCGAACATATGCAGGCTCTTGCTGCACTCGACCAACACTACCGCTACGTCGACGGCACGTTCTGGGAGCAACCCGGCGGACCCTACACGGTCAAGAACCTTTGGGACGAGTAAAGCCGAAAATGAACCGGACGGACAAACAAAACCCCAATCAACCTGCTGCCAAGACTCCGAAAGGCGCGTTGGATGTCACACAGCGCGGTTCACGACAGAAATTGCTGGCGGTTCTTTTCTGGGTGACAGGAATACTGAGCCTGATTCCACCGATAACGATGATCAGTATTGGATGCATGATATTTGGGTTCCTGTTCCTTTGTCTTGCAACAAGAACCAGAAAAGCAGACCGCAATATCGACCGTGTCAACCGGGAAGTAGCAATTGCTCTTTTGACGATACCGGGTCTGGTCTTGACCTCTGCCGTCATGTTTGCGGGCACATGCAACTCAATCGTTTGGCCAGTGGTTTTGTACAATGCCTATCCGGCAATTCGCCGTCCGGACCTGATCAAAGATGTACCGGGGCCTAATTTGGCCGTTGGCATGATTGCCGGCGCTGTGATGGCAACGACCTGGTGTGTATGGTGGGTCAAGAAGAAGAAAGATGGCTGCGGGCTCCAATGAGCGTAGCCTGTAAAGCCTTGCTGGAGCAGGCGCTGGCAAAATCAGCAGCCACGTGGAAAGTCGTTTGCCACCATCACCCACCATTTTCATTGGACTACGTCGAGTTAAAAAAAGGGAAATGACGACCGCACAGTTTCCCAATCCAAGGATGGCCAGTTACAACGGTGGCAATTTGAGTTTGCGAATAGTGTGAATCGGCAAAAACAGGTGATGGGGATCGTCACGCAACGCAAGGAACCCGAATTTTTCGTAAAACTTTTTCGCCTGACCATCGATCGCATCGACTTCGACAGCACGAATTCCGATCTTGCCGGACAGATATTCTGCCCGCCTGAGTGCATCGACCAACAGAAACTCGCCAAGCCCCTGGCCGTGTACGGCGATATCAACGGCCAGTCGCCCCAGCAGTACTACCGGCACATCAATTTGTGGCAAGCCCTTTGCCTGATCCCCGGGCAGTGATTCGAAAACCACAGTGTGATTCGACACCGCGTAGTAACCACAAACAGCCTGCTCACCTGACTCAACCAGTACATACGTTCGTGCCAGATCCTTCTTTTCAAATTGACCTGCACGGGCAATCAGCCAGTCGTTGAGTGCCGCGACGCCACAATCAAATTTGCTTCGGTCATGCCGGTCGCGATCCAGCGGTTCGATCACCCAGACAGGTTCGGCCATTTTCAAGCCATCCGTTTTTTGTACCTGCGTGCTGCCGTCTTCAACGACTGGTTCGGTTTCGAGTCCGTCGCCTTGAGGGCAGCCAGAAAAGCGTCCCGGTCCCGACTGGAAAGTTGCGTGCTGCTGGCGTCCTGAAGTACCTGCCGCGCCTCGCGAACAACGGTCGAGATGGTGAACTCACTGACCGTCTGCCCGAGTGCCGCCGCCGCTTCCTCGATCGTCTGTTTCAAATTCCCTGGCAACCGGACATTGATCCGGGCGTCGTTCCCTGAAGAAGCTGATGACATGGTTCGGCTTGGCTGAAAAAACGTGTGGCAATCTGCCACACATTTTAGATCTCTGCCGGGTAAAGTCAAATTGACTGGCGGGACAAATGCCCGTTTCCCCGCAATTCTTCGGCCCGGCGCCGGCAGCAGGCGGACCGGTGACCCGGGTTACGATTGAAATTTCGAAGAACCAGAATCCGGTCGGGAGCGACCACTCATTTGCCAGCTGCACGGCGAAAGACCTGATGGTTGCCCGGTTTCCAGGACTTGCCGCAGTCTTCGGTGTATTCCATTTTTGATTCGAATCCGTTCTCCGTCACTTTGAACCGGGTGAATCGCAACTGGCTTTTCTGGCCGTCATCCGAGTCGTACTCTTGGGTGTAACGGGTGTCGTCGCCAAATTCTCCCGTCATGACCCACAACTTTCCGTCCGCGCCGACCGATGTCATTTCAATTTTCTGGGTGGCCTCGCTGACGTAAAACATGATTGCCAACGCCATTTGAAGTTCAGGAATCGTTGTCGTACCGGACAACAGGCGATCCTCCACCACCCAGTCAAATTTGCACGTTCCCGTTACCGTGCGTGCCACCGATCCGTCTTCAGTCAAAAATTCCGTTTCAACCGTCCAGTCACCGACGGCGTCACGCAACTCCTGGACGGAATACTCCAGGTTCTTTGCCCGCCGATCTGAATTGCGAAACGCCTTGTCGTCGAGTGGCCGGATCCAGACATTGCGAAACTGGACCGGGTTTCCATGATCCTGCAGAAACAGCGGGCCGGTTTGTGTTTTGCGGTACTGTTCGGCCAGGCTTCGGACATAATCGGTCGTACGGTAGATGAACGGGCGAAAACCGGATTTCGGTTCGCCAAACCGGGTTTTGTTTTGCACCAGCTGACCGTTCAGCCAGGCCGACACTTCCCCTTCTTCGGAAATCTTGCCCGTTTCATCGCGACGTGTCGCGCGGTACCGAATATCCAGGACCTGCCACTCGTCGGGGGGCCGGGCAGCGTTGACCAGCGGTGCCGCGAACCCATACAGCGATCCAACATCCTGCTCAGTAACCGCTTCCTTGCCCCACGAATTGAGAATCTGCAGTTCGTAACTGCCGTGCAGATAAATACCGCTGTTTCCCGCCGTTTCTGCCGGAATCAAAAACTCGACGTGAATTTCGGCGTCCTGAAAGTGAATGTCGGAAACGATGTGATTGGCGTGTTGTCCGTTGGGTGTCGATGTCGCAACTCCATTTTCGATTGCCCAGTCGACCGGCCCGCCATTGCGGCCCAGAAACAGGTTTGTTCCCTGGTCGACAAGCAAAGCGATGGCGTCCGCCGGTACCGGGACAGGTATTGGATCCTGCGACGGGAGAAACCGGTCTGCTTCCAGGCGTTCAAAAACAGACGACCGGTTATTCAACAGCGTTCGAAATTCTTCCGGCGGGAACCCCAGACCTGCCCGCAATGCATCCACCGTTGCGGATTTTGAAAACACGGGATAGTCGCTGGCGAACAGGAATCGTTCCAACCCGATTCGCTTGATGTATGTTGCCAGTCGCTGGCAGCTTTCCTGGCTGGTTGGCGGAATGCCATCGGTTTCCTCCGCCAAAATCGCACCGGACAGGTCGAAAAACACTCTTTGCCCTTCCGCCGCGTCATTGGACTGCTGGTACAACTCAAACTCTTCCAGAACCGTCGCGGAGGCAGCATTGAACCCGCTTGCGGCCCCGAGATGGGCCAGGTGCAACTCCAGCTCTGCACAGGGCCCAACAACTTCTTTCCAGAACAACCGCGACAGCGCACGAACATCACCATCGGGTTCCGGGGTGAACAAATGCAGCAGGACCGGGACATGTTTGCGAGCCGCCCACTGAAACGATTCCTGCATTTTTTTTACATGGACCGCTTCCCGCAGGTCGACTCCGCAGGCTGGCAGGTGCAGTTTCATTCCGGTCAGTCCCCGCTGGAAACAGCGGTTCATCTCATCGGTCGCGTAGTCGCTCAGGGGATTGACCGAGAAGAAACCCACAGCCCGATCCGGATACCGGGCAACCGACCGGGCGATAAAGTCGTTTTCCCGTACTACCCGTTCCCGTTCCAACTTTTTCGGGTCGGCCCCTTCCGGCACAGAAAACTGCATTTCCGGTGAGGAGTAAAGATGTGCCATCGAAACCAGAAATGCCCCGTCAATTTTTTGCGACTCAAAGATTCGCTCTACCTCTGTGTAGTCAACATCGCCCCGACTGAATTCTGCGTCGAGGGATTTCCAGTCCGAAAGCAACTGTGGGCTGAGTAGGTGAACGTGATGATCGTACCTGGGGGCAGAATCGCTGGCGACCTGACCACTGGCCGGAAGTGAGCCAGAAGCAAACAGGAGCGCCACGGCAGCAACGAAGCGGTACATTGAACCCATAAAAACATTCCACAGAAAGACACTTCACAATGTTGACTGGTTGATTCCATTGCTACCATAACGGCTGCCAGAACCGGATGCGAGTCTTGAGCCCACATGCAAACGCCCGTTACATTGCAGGGCAGTTATTCCGGCACATTTTCACGGAAAAAACCATGCCTGCCCCCTCTCGCCGAAACAAGCCTGCACTGTTATTGGCAGTCGTTGCCGGATTCCTGCTAATTGAATCCGGTTCAGGGATGTCGCAGGAACCGGTCCAGCCAACACCCGGATTAACACCTGTTGTGAACCCGGTGCACCAGCTTGGTTCGCCGCCCAGGCCGGGCAATCAATCGGAACCCGACACTGAAATCAGTTCGTTAACACTGGCAGCATCAAGCAGTCTGTCCACGCGAGCCGTTGACTGGCTGGGTCCGGCGGCACCTCTGGCCCTGTCCCCCTTTTTTGGAATGACATGCCTGTCGGGGCTGGCCATTTGGGGACCCGAATGGATGCCGGCCAAAGGCTGGCTCGATGGAGCCGGACCACTCAACAACCAGTGGGTCTTCTGGATTTTTTTGACGCTGACAATCCTGACCAGCCTTCCCCGGTTCATGAAAGTAACCAAACCAGTCGCGCAACTGGCTGAACAAGCGGAAACGTACTGCGTACTCGTCATGCTGTTTATCGTTCGATTCGTCGCAAGCACAACCGGACCGGAAGTCGCTTCGGCAATCGGCCAGCCGGAGATCATGGCGGCCGGGATTGGCCAAATGACGACGGACATGCTTCTATACATCGTCCTGCTGATCAACGTGATCGTGATCAATGGAGTCAAAGTCTGTTTCGAGCTGCTGGTCTGGATGACACCGTTTCCATTTATCGATGCGATTTTTGAATCGGCCAACAAGGCTGTTTGCGCCGGACTGATGACGCTGTATGCGTTCAGCCCATTGCTTGCCACGATTATGAATCTTGTACTGTTCCTGGCTGCAGCGATCGTATTTCGCTGGGTCACACGTATTTCCGGTTTTTACCGGGCGATCCTCCTGGATTACGCTCGGGCTACGTTCTTTGGCAGAAAATGGAAGCCGGGAACGCAGCCGGTTCTTGGCTTCACCAGCAACGCCTGGAAAGGCATGCCGGCACGGGCGCGGGTTGCCCTGTACCGGATGGAAAAAGGTTGGGCCGTTTGCCCGGTTGGCTGGTTCTTCAACGGGCGCGAAATTGCTTTTCCCGACACCGATTTCCGGCTTCACATGGTTCCTGGCATGTTGACGACGGACCTGGTCCTTGCGGGGTCCGATGGCCAATCACTGACGCTGGTTATCACCCGGTATTACGCCGAAGGGATTCCCGAACTGGCAAAGTTGTTGTGCGGACGTGTTGTTGAACTGGCTGCCGTGCAGCCCTCCCGGGTCTGAGAAACGGAACGATTTTGGTCGTTGCGATCGTTATCGACGTCTGGGCGGAAAACGAACCCTTGCAACACCGTTTTTCTGCGTTCTCCGGGCTTCCGCTGGTCGCCCTGGTTCGTTGGCAGTGCAGCGTACAATAAGGCCGGATGGAACAGGAATTGACCAGCGACAAAAGACCAGGTGCCATTGACGCAAGGCGCCGATGCACGGAAATTCAGCCGGATCAACCAGGATTCTTCAGGCAAGCCAGGAATGGAACCAACCCGCCAGCAGGCCATCGATGGCCAACCCGACCCGATCACAGCCGACGGCCGGCGGGCCTTTCTGCTGCGCGTTGCAGAACTGTTGCACCGGCACGGGACCCCTTCGCACCGGCTGGAACGGGTCATGACCGGTGTGTCGCAACGCCTGGGGATCGAGGCGAGTTATCTCTATACTCCTACCGCCCTGCTGGTTGCTTTCGAGAAGCCGGAGCCGCAGACCCGTTTGCTGCGCGTCGAGGCGGGCCCGGTCGATTTGGGAAAGCTGTACGAATTTGACGAAGCCCTGGAGCGGCTCGACGACGGTCATGCAACGCTGGAGGAAACCCGCGAGCGTGTCGAAGTGATCGCAGCGGCAGGCCGGCGCTACGGGTTTTTTCCTTCACTGATGGCCTGTTGTGTTGCGTCGGCGGCTGCGACAGTCTTCTTTCACGGGGGATGGAAGGAAGTTCTGCTCGCAGCCATTCTCGGCAGCATGGTCATGCTGCTGGAACGGCTGGTTGGGAAACTGCGGCGAACCGGATACATGCTGGAGGCCCTCGCCGGTTTCTTCGCGGCGTCGGTTTCACTGATCGTGGCCGCGACCCTGATTCCGCTCGATGACCGTCTGGCAACGATGGGCGCGCTGATCATTCTGTTTCCCGGATTTTCATTTACCGTGGCGATGACCGAACTGGCCACGCGCCACCTGAGCTCCGGGGTCGCCAGGCTTGCCGGAGCGGGAGTGATCTTTCTGACTCTTGCCGTCGGAGTCAGCCTGGCCTGGCGGCTGGGTCAGGATTTGCGTCCTGCAGTGCCGGTGATTTTGCCACTGCCATTTTGGTCGGAATGGATTGCACTGGCCTGCGCTCCGTTCGCCTTTGCAATTTTGCTACAGGCCCGTCGTCGCCAATGGCCAGTCATTTGCCTGGTGGCCTGGTGTGGATATGTGGTTGCAAGGCTGGGAACAGCGTGGATGGGTGTGGAATTCGGAGCATTCTCCGGGGCACTCGTGATCGGCGCGCTGTCCAATTTGTACGCCCGCCTGCGCGATCATCCAGCGATGATTCCCCAGGTCCCTGCGGTCCTGACCCTTGTTCCCGGCAGCATCGGATTCCGGAGCGTCACGGCCTTTATCGACCAGAACGCCGTGGCCGGTGTCGAGTTTGCTTTCTCGATGTCGATCATCGCCATATCGATCGTCGGCGGCCTTTTGGCGGCCAATGCAGTCGTCCCTCCCCGGCGAAGTTTGTGAGCATGAACAGTTCGTGTGCCTTTTTGACGATGGAGGACCCATCCGGGTTTGTGGTCGAAGACGAACTAGCCGTCGGGCCGCTGGAAAAGCTCGGCTGGAACGTGCAGTCGGTTCCGTGGACGGCGGACGGGATGGACTGGTCGCGGTTTGATGTTGTTGTTATTCGATCGACCTGGGATTACCAAAAGACGCCCGAGCTGTTTTTGACAACGCTCGCCGGGATCGAATCGTCGGGAACGCGCCTTTTCAATCCACTCTCGATTTGCCAGTGGAATCTTCACAAGAGCTATCTCCGCGAGCTTTCCGGGAAGGGCATACCGGTCGTTCCCACCATCTGGCCCTGTCATCTGGACGGAAACATTCTTGCGGGTACCTTTGATGATTTCCGGTGCGACCGAATCATCGTCAAGCCTGTGATCGGAGCCAACGCCGATGACACGTACGTTTTGCAACGCGATGACTCCAGGACCTGGGAAATCGCTTTGCAGGTTTTCAGGGACCGGCCGCTGATGATCCAGCCCTTTGTTGATTCCGTGATCGGGACCGGCGAGTATTCATTGTTCTATTTCGGCAACCAGTACAGCCACGCCGTGATCAAAAACCCGCGCGAAGGAGATTTCCGGGTCCAGGAAGAACACGGCGGCACGGCTCGCGCAGTCCAGCCGCCTGACGAACTGCTGGGCGTTGGAGAGCAGATCATGACCACCCTCGGTTCGGATTTGCTCTACGCCCGTGTCGATCTCGTCACACTGGCCGACGGCTCCCCTGCCCTGATCGAACTGGAACTGATCGAACCATCCCTCCATTTCTCCTGCGACCCCAAATCCCCTTCCCGGTTTGCAAAGGCCTTGAACGAAATAGCCAATCGCCTCTGATTATTCAGGCTGGCGTTCACCAATCGTGTTGCCGGCGCAACCAAAGAATCTGCGCCGTGTGATGTTTTCCGTGCCAGGCGTACTGGTTCAGGGCTGCCCAGAGGCTGACCGACTCCCCGGACTGGGGATGGAGAAACGTTCGGGAGTATTGCCCGACAGTCATCGACTCCAGCAACTGGACCCATTTGGCGTGAATTCCGTCCAGCAAAGCCAGCGACGGCTCAATCGTCCCTACTTTGGCATCGGCCAGCTGAACCCAGTCACCTTCTTCGTAAGCCTTGATCGTCGGATGGTCCTCGGTCAACGCCCACTTGAAACGGATGATGCTGTGCAGATGGCTGTCCCCCAGATGATGAACTATCTGGCGAATCGTCCAGTTGCGGTACCGCGTGTCGAGTTGTGGGCCGGACAAACCGGCTACCGCCTCCCTCAAAACCACAGGAGCCAGCCGGATCGTATCGAGCAGCGTACCCTTCGTCGCTTCATCAAAGTCATCGACTGCTTCGAATGGACCGGCCGGGTTGTCTGGCGGTTGATTCATATTCATCGTTCGACGATTCGCAATAGTTTGGTGTATTTGCAGAGGTCAATTCACAATCCTGAAAGCAGGTTCAAACTCCCGTCCGGTCAAAGCCGTTGTTCAATCAAAACAGATCTGTTACCGGTTCCGTTCCCGGCGCTCGAGCAATTTGGGCATCATCTCCAGCTCGGTGTAAAACATCGCACTTGCGTCGATCCCCTGATCGTCCAGTCGCTGCAAATAACCCGAAACGGCAGGCCGCGACGCAACGGCCGGCAAGACCACCAGCCAGCCAATCGACAACAATCCCGCCACTGCCAACAAGCAAAGTACTCCGGAGTGCCTTTGCAACCTGGTCATTTGGCAATCACCTGCGCCGCGTCCGGAAACACGACCTTGAACATCAGCCACGCCATCGCCAGTGTCAAAACCAGATTCAGCGTCTGGCCACAGACATACAAAACCAGCGGCTTGCCTCCCGCCATCTGTTTGGCCAGTTCCCGAAAGTTGGTTTCCAGCCCGATGCTGACAAACGCCAGACAGAAGGACCAGCCCCTCATCGTCTTGGTGACGCCGTCGATCATCGCATCCACCACCACGGTCCCGCTTTCCGTCATCCCCTGAATCATCGAAAATACGATCGATGCGGCAATGAAGCCCAGGATGAACTTGGGGAAACGGACCCAGATTTCACCGATCGAGGGCCGCCCCGCGCCTTCGCGCTTTTCCACATACGTCACCCAATAGACTGCAACTCCAAACGCAATGACCCCGATCAGGATGTTCTGGATCATCTTGACCGTCGCGGCCACTTCCAGCGCATCCGGGCCCAGCATCGCTCCAGCTGCAGCCACTGCACCAGTCGCATCAATCGTCCCCCCCATCCAGGCTCCACCCAGGATATTGTCAATCCCCATGGACTTGATCGCCATCGGCATCAGCACCATCATCACGACGGTGAATGACAGCGACAGGCCGATTGCCAGCGACAACTCTTCCTTCTTTGCACGACAGGCTGCCGCCGTTGCAATCGCCGCTGAAACGCCGCAAACGCTCATGTCGGCGCTGATGACCATATTCAGCGATGGGGAGCTGATCTTCAGTATCCGCTGTCCAAACCAAAACGTGACGATCAGGACAATTGGGGTCACAATCCAGGCAACGAAAATCCCGGGCAGTCCCAACGCCATCAAACGCCCCATCAGTATTTCCGCGCCCAACAGTACCAGCCCGGTCTTGATGTACAGTTCCGTCCGAAGCGCCGGCCGCATCCACCGCGCCGTGCCGATGGTATTGCTGATGACCAAACCCATCACCAGTGCCCACATCGCATATTCCAGATTCAGCGCCTTGATCACCTTGTGTCCGGCCAGCAAATAAGCCAGAAGTGCCAGAATAAACAACACCGCAAATGCCGGCGCAAAACCCCGGAACGACTGGCCGTTCAGCTTCGCTCCTGCGCCAAACATCAACAGGCAAGCCGCTCCTGATCCCAACAACCCGGGCCAAAGCCAGTCACCCTTTTTGGATTTCAAGGCCTCCAGCGGTGAATCAACCCAGTCGCCGGTTTTGCCAAACCAGTCCCCTACCCGATTCACGGCCGTAATCTTGTCTTGGCCATCGTCCCCCGGTCCGGTCCGGGTCGTCACCGCCGCAAAACTGAAAAGCAACAACACCCAACCGATCGCCACGGCCAACCAGTCTTCGGACCAGCCTCGCCCGGGCCGTCGGGTATCGTCAGATCCTGCATTTGAACTGGCAGTATCGGTCACGGCAAAAACGCTCCTGAATTTCCGGCTTGTCGTCGAAACCTAACCACTATTGAAAACGCGGTGTTCAATTTAGGATCCATACCCGCCGAATACCAGCGACAGGCGGAAGCAGGGCAACGAACGGAGACAGGCATAGCCTGGATTCCGGCCTCATTGTTGCAACCGGCCGCGTGGAAAGGCTACGATGTGCCATTGAATGTCTGCACCAGCATTCAGAAAGTACGCTCTCAAGGCGTTGGCGCGTCCCCCATGCACTGTCGGAGTTCGTCGTATGCAAAAGATATCCTGGTCCATGCAGGGAAAGTGGATGTTGGTGCTGTGGCTGGCCGTCGCCTTCCACCCGGTTGCCATCGCCACAACATCCATGCAGGACGTTGCCGCAGGATCCGCAGACTCATCCAGTGGTCAAGATCCTGAAATTCTCTGGAAGGCTGCCCGGACCGGTGATCTGGAAGTCGTTCGCCAGGCATTGGATGCCGGTACTCCGGTTGATGCCCGCACACCCTATGGTTCGACGGCGCTCTGTTTCGCCAGCGACCGCGGACATCTGGCAGTGGTGCAACTGTTGCTGGAAAAGGGTGCCGATCCCAACGTGACCGACCGGTTTTACAAAGCCACACCATTGACTTGGGCCCAGTCCGGATCGCATTACCCGATCATTTCCGAGCTGCTGAAACACGGCGCGCCAGGAGCAGATGAATTGCTGTTGGGAGCCATAGGCAACCTCAACCGTCCCATGATCAGCGCAGTGATCGATTCGGGAAAGGCCTCCCCCAAAGCCCTGACGCTGGCCAAGCGGATTGCCCAGGCCGGTGAGCGGGAGCAGTTGCTGGAACTGTTCGAAGAAATCGAAAGCGAAGAGCTGCCCGTCTATGCACCCACGCCGGAACAACTCCAGCTGTTTGCCGGCCAGTTCCAGGGGAGCTCAGGAAACATGCCGGTGAAGCTGGGAGTCGAGGACGGCCACCTGGTGATGTTTCCCGGGACAGATAACGCAGCAACGCTGACGCCGCTGGTAGAGCCCGAGTTCTGGGGCGGTAGCGCACTGTTGGCTTTCACGCTGACCGAAGGCAAAGTAACCGGGCTGAAATACATCACTTCCGGAAGGGAATTTCTGCTGACCCCGGTTGATGCCGAATCGGCTGGCAGCGAACCGGCCAAACCTGCTGCCGAACCATCCGCTGGAACAACTGCAGAACCACCAGCCGCAGATCCGGAACCCGCTGAAACCGTTCCGTTTTCCCCTTCACCAGCCGATCTCGCCGTTTCATCACCCAACTGGCCCGGCTTTCGTGGATCCGGGTCGCGGGGAATTGCCGATGGCCAGCATCCGCCGCTGAAATGGGATGCCGAAAAAGGCGAGAACCTGCTTTGGCAAACTTCCATTCCAGGCCTCGGATTCTCCTGTCCGACAATCTGGGGTGACCGGTTGTATGTCACCTCAGCGGTCAGCGTCGACGCCGACACTGATGTTCGAATCGGATTGTACGGCGACGTCGATTCTGTCGAAGACGAAAGCGTTTATGAATTTGTTCTGTACTGTCTGGACAAAAACAGCGGCGAAATCATCTGGCAACAAACGGTCCACACCGCCAAACCGGCGGTCAAACGGCATTCCAAATCGTCCCATGCCAACCCCACCGTAGCCACCAACGGCGAGTACCTGATCGCCTTCTTCGGGTCGGAGGGAATGTATTGCTACGACATGAACGGCGGGCTGGTCTGGAAAAAGGATCTGGGCTTTCTGGACAGCGGATGGTTTCTCGATCCGGGATACCAATGGGGATTCGGCAGCTCCCCCATCCTGTTTGACGACCACGTAATCGTGCAATGCGATATTCAAAAAAATTCTTTCGTAGCGTCGTTTGAACTCCGGACTGGTGACGAAGTCTGGCGAACCGCGCGGGAAGAAATACCCACCTGGCCGACGCCTGTTATTCACCAGTTCGGAGACCTGCCGATGCTGATTACGCACGGCACCCGGGCGGCCCGTGGCTATGACGCCCGGGATGGCCAGTTGCTGTGGTCCATTCCCGGTCATTCCGAGATCGTCGCCCCCACTCCCTTTGTTGCACATGACCTGATCTATATTTGCAGCGGATATTCACCGGTCCAGCCGATTATTGCCATTCGCCCAACAGCACGCGGAACGATTGAGATTCCCGGTTCGTCGCGCGAAGACGGAACCCGGGCCCCGGATACCGACCCGCAAATTGCCTGGAGCATTTTGCGTGGTGGTCCCTATATGCCAACTCCACTCGCGTATGGTGATCACCTGTATGTTTGTTCCAACAGCGGCATTCTGACATGCCATAACGCTGTTACCGGGGAACAGGTTTACAAAAAGCGGCTGGAAGGAGTGGGCACCATGGCCTTTACCGCTTCACCCGTCGCAGCCGATGGACACCTGTATTTTACAGCCGAAGACGGCATTGTTTATGTCGTCAGGGCCGGTACGAAATTCGTCCAGGATTCGGCCAATCCGATGGGGGCCAGCGCGTTGGCTTCTCCTGCAATTTCCGAAGGGACTTTCTACGGACGGACGGTCAAAGGTTTGATCGCCTTTCGAAACAGCGACGAAGCAGGGGGAGGTTGAGGCTCCCGCCGAAACAGTCGCTAATTTCAATCAAACGAAATCAATCGTCATCCTTGAACAGCTCGATCTTCGTCGCCACAAACCGTCCCTCAACCATTTTCCCGGTCACCCTGGCTTTGCGAACGCAGTTGCACAGGCCTTCTTTGCTGTGGGCGTCCCCAAAATCATCGATGCCAAATCCATCGACAAACACCGCCTGGCCATTCTGACGGATCGCCAGGTCACAGCTTTTTCCTTCCAGATCAAACTGGCACTCGCCGCAGGAAAGCTCGACGACAACATCGACCATTTCTCCACCAGCCGGTTTCTGACCTGCGTCAGTCGCTTCTGCCGAACCGGAATCACAGAACCGGACCAGCCGGTCCATCTGTTGTGTCAGCACAAGATTCACCAATTCGGCAAGTTGTTCGAAACCATCCGGCGAGAATCCGTTCACGTTGTACTTCAATTCAATTTCCGTCTTGCCATCTTTTGCGGTTGTCTTGAAAGTCATCGCACCGTTCAGGCCCATTTCCTGAAGCGGCCCAAGGCTACCCGTCATCCGCAACGTGCTGCCCGGCTGGTGAAACACGACTTCCATGTGCCGGCAAAATCCGCCGTCAGGCAAAGTCTCGACAAACGCCGCCCGACGCAAATCGATCGACAGGTTCGAAGCGTCCCCCGACCAGGTATGATCCGGACTCCACCATTTTCCAATGTTATGCACAATCGAGTCGTAAACCTGCTCCGGAGGCGGACCGGCCTGACGGGTAATCCGGACCTGAAATCCGTTGTCACCCACCACGATGACTTCGCCATCTGCCGGACGAACCAAAACAGCGCACAACATCAATACAGCCAAACAGGATAAACAGCGGGGCATTTCTACTCTCCTTCGACGAAAATCACCTTGTCAGGCAATCGCCTTTTCACGGAGTGAAAAGCTACGTAGCCGTTCACTCCGTGAACGTGCTCCCAGTGATTACAATCACTGATCCGCACAGAATTATGTTCCAAAACGCACCAAAACACAACAAGTCATTTGAAAAAGCCGCTTTATCCCCGAATTAGCCGGACATTCTTTCGCCGCGATCCCGTGATGGTCGCACGTGAATTGCTTGGCCAGCGACTGGTCCGGATCCTGAATGGCCAGCGACTTGCCGGAATCATCGTCGAAACCGAAGCCTACCTCGGTGTCGAAGACCGCGCGGCCCATTCCTTTGGCGGACGTCGAACCGCACGAACCGAAACGATGTACTGCGATGGAGGAACCACTTATGTCTATCTCAACTACGGCATCCATAACCTGTTGAACGTAGTCACCGAAACCGTCGATGCACCCACTGCCGTGTTGCTCCGCGCAATCGAGCCCGTCGAAGGAATCGATGTGATGTACAAACACCGCCCCAAAATCCGAAACGACTCCGGTCTCTGCTCCGGGCCCGGCAAACTTGGCGCTGCATTGGCCATCGACCGATCTCACGACCGCCTCGATCTGGTCACCTCCCCTGTCCTGTTCATCGAGCGCACGCGGACCCGCCCTCTGGCCAAAAACAAAATCACCGCCACGCCACGAATTGGCGTCGACTACGCCGGCTTCTGGGCCACCCGGCCGCTACGTTTCCACTTGACCGGAAACAAACATGTGAGCGCAAGATCCGTCTGATCGGACCGACCTGACTGATCTGTCCTCCCGTTCCGGCATTATTCCTTCATTCCTTCACCCGTTCGTAAACCGTCTCGACCGCTTTGGACTCCTGTCCATCGGGCATGATGTTCCAGGCGGTGATCGTCAAATGATCAGGGTCGATCAACTCATAATCCGTTCGCCACCCACCCTGGGGCTTGCCCACCGCCCAGTCGTATTTGCCAGAAACCGAAAACCCGCGCTCTGTCGCGTCTCCTTCGCTGATCAAAATCGCGTAGCTCATGTGAAAATCATCGAACCACGTAATCTGGAATTTTTTCGTTATGCCGTTCATCGCCAGCGTCTCTTCGCCATGTCGCGGTTTACCCTGCATCGATCCTTCGTAGGTGTGCCGAAAGAAATTCCCGTTCAGCAACGAGACAATTTCGCCCGAGACTTTGGACTCGTCCGCGAGTTTCTCCGGTTCGAACCAGGTCCGAACTGTCCCCTGCCACTTGCCAACACACTGCCCAAGAAACTTCTCCGGTTCAGCCATCGGTTTGATCTCCCTTTTTGCCGTGTCCTGACTGGAAGATTTCGCCCCCCCATCCTGACTTGCCGCAGTGGAAGTGCCAACCAACACACAGCACGTTGCCAGGAAAAAGGCTGCGATGGAACGCATCGATAGCTCCCTCAGGAAAACATTTCAATGAAAGCGTTCATTATCAACCGGGTCGTTGCACTGTCAACTCATTCGGGACATTCTGCCGTCGTAAATGTCCTGCCCCAGCCGGTCATAGTTCAACCTGCGCCAGCGGGCACCGACCAGGAGAAACTGACCGCTTGGGCCATCACGACGGAGCGTGATGACTACATTCAATAGCAACCCGGTTTTCACCGTCGCCCTCATTTCTTCATCTCGCCAAACGCTGTATTTGCCGCTTTCCGAACGTGCGCCAGATACTCTGGCCAGATATCGGGTGTTCGGGGCATCGCTGCGACGTTCATGAATCCCAGTTCGGATTGACCCAACTGCGTCACAATCTGTTTTTGGTCGCCTTGTCCCTGTTCAAAATCGTCCGCCAGTTTTTTGTCGGTAAACCAGATTTGTATTCCAGTCTCCAATCGCTCCAGACCGGGCGGGAGAAAGTTCAAAAAGATGGACTTTCCGCCGGCCGCCCCGATGTCAGCGGACAACTCCCACCCCTCGGGGATCCTCTTGTCCAGGGCCGCAATAAATCGATGCAACGGCAATTGCAATCCTGCCCCAATCTCAACGGTCAGAGTATTGGAATCACGCCAGAAAGCCTGAGCCGCCCACTGGCCCCCTTCTGCAAAGAATTCGTATCGGCCTGCATCCAGCAAAAACAGGTCGTTGGCGTCGATGTCTTTCCACAGCGTTAACGATTCACCCGGCAACAAAGGCTTTTCCACTCCCATCGTTTGAGGAGTCATTCCAATAAACTTCGCCGGTTCACCGCCAACCCGTTTCGCCCTCAATACACGAAATGTCGCATAAATTTGCGGGTCCACTCCGGCCGGTTTGTCGCCAAAGTTTTTGACTTCCAGTTTGAACAGCAGCGGCTGGCCAACTTCTGGTTTCGCAGTCAACAGAGTCAACTTCGAACGAATCCCACTGGACCGCGCTAGATCTCCCCAACCGAAAGCATCGTTATCAACGTCGAATTCAGGTTTTCTGGGCAATAGAATTTCTATATTGTCGTTTTCGCCGGGCGCTAGACCGACTTGGACATTCTTGTTGTCGGGATATCTGTAGCATCGCCAGATTTCGATCGCGTTTTCGCTTGCCAAAACAGTAATATCAAGACTCGCCGGGCCTGGAATGGCTGCAAGGGCAAATCGCCCCTGTTCGTCAGTATAGACATCCTCACCAAAGTATCTGCTTTCCTCATTCCGAATGGAAATCCGGGACCCTGCTACCGGTTGGCTTGTATCGGCAGTCAATACTACTCCCGTCACCGGTACTGTTCCCTTTGGTTCAATCGCAATAACCAGCTCGTCGCCTGCATCCAGCTTTTGGCGAGGTTCAACCCATGGATGGCTCCCGGAAGGTTCTTTCCAGTCCCACAGCCGCAGGATCAAAGTCCCCGCTGCCAATTCTGGAATCTCGACAACTCCCGATTCATCGATCCTGACATCGACGTAGCCCGTCGCGTCCCAATTTTCATGACCCGTTCTCGTTTCCAGACTGGCCATTACCCCAGCAAACCCAGGGATTTTTTCCCGATTTACTTCCAGCCGAACTTTTCCCGTTGATGCCAGTTTCAAGTCCTGATTGGTGGCCGAAAACTTCTGGATCCCGAATCCAGGCATTTCCACCTGAACCTGGTCCAGCGCCCATCCTGGATATCCTTCAAGAAACGCTTCGCCCAGATAGTTCACGCTGCCAGCCGTTTTTTGTTTCAATTCTGCCGGTGCAAAACCAGTCAACCCGGTGCTTTTGTCAGCAAAAAAACATCCCTGCGGCACCTGCGCCGTTGCCACGGAAAGGACCGCGCCCTTTGCAGGACTTCCATCGGGAAGAAACACCCGGTACCGCGTCCTGTTGTTTTCCGGCAGTTTGATCTCAAGGTTATCAACCCGTTGCTTCTTGTCCAGGACAAAACTCATGTTGACAACCCGAACACCATGCAACGGAGCGTAAACCCACGTATGAAACATCCTGTGAAAGGACGGCTGCTCGGGCAATCGCAATTCGAATTTGCCGTCCGCGTCACAAGTGGCACTGATGGTGATCCACACACTGTCTTTGTAATAATGGCTGTAAAGCTCCGCGCCGGGTACCGCTTTTCCCTGGGAATCGATAACCCGTCCAGTCGCAATATATTCGTTTGTTGTTTCCTGGTTTGAAACGTCCGAAACTCTGGACACTGGTGCTCCATCATTGCGATCGGAACGTCCTTCAGTGATCTCTCCGAACTTCGGTTTTGAGTCTTCCTGCACGTCGTCAGCAGGATATTCTGAACTTGCAACCAATCCATTGGATTCAACTTTGAAATCGGGCTTTCGCGAAACAGGATCGGCTGTTGCTACTGTCATCCATAATCCACCCAACAACAAACCCAAAGTGACGAGAACAATGGCTCCTGCCGGCCACCAGGTTCCGGTACTAGCCGGTTCCGCTCCAACGATACGGCGAATCCGACCCAGAAGTGAACCACCGTTTGCAGCAACGGCCAGTCGTTCCCCTCCACAACGAATCTCTTCCAATCGCGCCAAGGCTTGGGCGAGCACAACCCGATCGCCGCAAACTTCGACCGCAATGTCATCGCAGCAGTTTTCGCGTTCGGCGCGAATTCGGTGAGACAGCCACCACACTGCCGGATGATAAAACAACACAGTCTCCACGACCGCCTGTAACAAATTCACCAGATAGTCGTAACGGCGAATATGAGCCAATTCATGCGCGAGAATCGACTCCAGCTCGGCGGTCGTCAGTCCCGACAGCATACTGGCCGGAACCAAAATCGCCGGGCGAATCCATCCGATCACAGCCGGTACCGTTGCCCTGGCTGATTCCAGCAGCAGAACCGGTTGACGCAGACCGCGACGGTAACCTGTAACCTAGGGGAAACGATGGCTGGCTGATTCCAGCAGCAGAACCGGTTGACGCAGATTCATCCGAACAGTCAGCCGCCTGATTGCATCAACCAGCAGACCCTCAACAATCGCCGTTCCCTCGCGGCGCCAGATCCGGACCCGGCGAAGCCCTGTCAGCAAACGGACCGCCAAACAAACAACCCCCGCCATCCAAAAAACGACACACCACGGCATCCAGCCGTTCAAACTGCCAATCATCGATTCCATTGCCCGGTACCAGCCTGCAACCGGAACCGCGGCATTGCCGTTCGATTTGTCCGTTGACGTCGGCCTGGCCGAATCCTGTCCAGCCGGTTCCTGATTCAATACGAATTGGCCAGGCTCGATGGGAATCATCGCGACGTTGTTTTCAGACTGCCCACCCGGAATGGAGATTGCAAGTGTTTGCCGGAGCGCCTCTGCTTTTGCCCGCAAGCCCGCCGCGTCGGTTCCAGCGACCAACCACGCCAACGTGATGGCTGGTGCGATGGTCATGATTCCCAAACCTGCGCAAGCTACGACATATCTCAGATGCGACGACGTTCGCCGCATCACGCCAAGCAGCAAAGCGATGACCACTCCAACCAGTGTCGCCTGCCAGACGAAATGAACCAGCATCCAGCCAACAGAAACAACCAGTGGATGACCAGCCAATGATTCGATCAGTTGCATGCTCATTTTCCCGCTCCTTCAAGCTGGTCCAGCAGATTGCGAATCTCGGACAATTCTTCCGGCGTTGATTTCCTGGACGACAGTGCCTGCATGACCAGTTGCTGGGCCGATCCGTCAAAAACCTGTTCCAGCATTTCACCGACCATTTGCCGCTGGGTCTTGCCTCGCGTCACGGCCGCTTCGTAGACATGCGCATGTTGCGAATCGTCCCGTTCGACCAGTCCTTTTTCAAGCATGATCTGCATCAGCTTCAGCGTTGTCGTGTATCCGGTCCCCCGCTCGGCCTCCAGCCGCTCCTGGACCTGCCGCACCGACGCTTTTCCCAGCTTCCACAACACGCGCAAGATCGCCAATTCGGCATCGGTCGGTTTGGGTAATTTCTTTCGGGTCATGTCTGGTCTCCGGTATTTGCTTCGCAAGTCATCACGACGGAGCGTGATGAGTACACTGGGGAAGGCTGCATTGGGGACGCAAGCCATCCCGCTCCAGTTCTCTTTATATACGAACTTCTTCGTAGATTTCAACGAAGATTTTCGTAGAGTTTTGGGAAAAATGGAATCCCGACCGCAGATTTCCGCAAATTTACACAGATTTTTCAGGCTTGGCTCGCAACGCTGCATTCATGCGGAAATGGGAATTCCCGCTGAACTCCGGGCTTCAAACGAAACTTCGCGCCGCACTCGCGCTGAATTGGTCCCGTATTGCACTCGGCGCAGGTCTCCTGACCTCGCCGAAACCGCCGACCGAAGGTCTCCCACCCGCACATCACCAGTCCCATCTGCGGTGATCTGCGGTCAGTCCCTTCCGAACTTCGCCACCAGCCGCTGTATCGTCCTGATGTTCCGCATGGTGTTCGGCGCCGAAACCGCTTTTTCAAAACTGGTCCCCTGGAACAGTTTGGACTCGCTGATTTTTGGGCCGCGACAAAGCCAAAATGCCTCATGGCAGTCGAACGCGAAATCGTCGTAGTCCGAACGCAATTTGATCATCCGGTCTTTCATGGCTTTGGGGGCTTTGCCATCCAGGAAAATCACGTGAGTTGTAAACTCCCCACCCTGTTTTGCAGAAAGCCCAAATGGGTTGGCCCCGGCAATCTCTGAAATTCTGTTCATGGATCGAAGAAACGTTCGGGTTTCAAAACCAAGGTCCGCTGCGAGCCTCGATTCGATTTCAACTTGCAATGTCTGCAAGTTTTTTCGGGACGTGTCGAAGACCACATTGCCGCTGGCCAGAAAAGTCGCGACGTTTTTCAACCCGAGCGCCGAAAATGCAGAAATCAGTTGCGGACCCTTGACCGTCCGGCCACCTAGGTTAACGCCACGCAGAAAAGCAATCAAACGGTTCACGATTTGTATCTCCCATTGGCAATCTGAAGTTCGTTCACGGAGTGAACGACTACGTAGCTTTTCACTCCGTGAAAACGCTCGATTCCTGCCTTGCCGAATCGCACACCGCCTCAATCAGCGTGTCCAGATGCTCAACCCGCGTGTAAAGATTGACCATGTTCAGCCGCAACCAGGATTCCCCTGCATGCAGCGTCGTCGCAAACCAGGCTTTGCCCGATTCGCAGACCCGTTTTGCGATCGCGATTTGAAGCTCGTTCAATCGTGACGGCTCGACACCGTTCGGTTCCCAGCGAGCACAGGCAATCGACAAAACTCCGCCCGGCATCACGCGAAATCCCTTTTTGGCCATACGTGTTTCAATCGCGCGTGTCAGCCCAATATTGGCAGGAATATGGCCGAGCAGTGTTTGCCAGCCGCAGGCACGAATGGCAAACCAGACAGCCAGCGGAGTCGAACGCCGCGAAGTCGGCAGGCCGCGCTGATAAGCCTCGACGTAATCGCCGTCCGGAATATACGAAGCGGCAATCCGGAACGCCGACCGGTTGGCCTCGATGTGACGGGTCATAAAGACACCGGCCGTCAACGGCATAAACAGCCACTTGTGCAGGTCTATCGCAATCGAATCTGCCCGGTTCATTCCATCGACCAGTTTGGCCAGTTCGGGGACCAGTCCCACCGCGCCCCCGTAACAGGCATCGACATGGAACCACAGTTCGTGTTTTTCGCATAGGTCGGCGATTTTCGGCAGCGGGTCGATCGCGCCGGTTCCCGTGGATCCGGCCGTCGCGAAAACCGCAAACGGTTGATCACCGGCCCGAATATCTTCGGCGATGGCCCGCTCCAGTTCATCGGTTCGCATCTCCCCCCGCGCTCCGGGCTGAATCACCGAGATCGACGTCTTTCCAAATCCCGCAGCCATCGCAGACCGGACGATCGACAGGTGCGAACCGTCAGCAACATAAATGCGGGGCAACCGCTTGAGCGCGTGCGGCCCGTCGTTCTCCCATTCCGGAAAATGAATATTGCGGGCCAGAATCATCGCATGCAGATTGGCAAACGTCCCGCCCGGAAGAAACAGCCCGTCGCAAGGATAATCCAGCCGGACCGAAAGCTCGCGCAGAATCTCCCGTTCGACCGAAGCGGCAACCGGCCCCTGATGCGTCGCACCATTGTTGTTGTCAATTATCGAGACCAGCAAGTCACCCAAAGCAGCCGGGGGCCAGGGGGACGAATTGACCAGCCCCAGATACAACGGGTGGTTCATCGCCATGCTGTGCCGGATCACGCGGGGAACTTCCTCGTCGATCACCCGGTCGAGCCCAATGCCCGTATCTCCCAACGTGTTGGCAAACTCGGCAAAAACTGCTTCGCGGCCCGCCTCCGGCATGACGCGACCGTGGGAAACCTGTTCCAGATAACTGGCAATCTTCTCGACCAGTCGCTTGCCGGCCGTTTCAAATTCCGTTGGATGCATGAAGTACTGTTCGCGTGAAAATGTTTTGCCAATTCCATTCACTATCGCAAAACCGTGGGCTTTCGGAAACTGTGGACGAAAAAGACGACTGACCGAAGATTCACGCAGATTTACGCAGATTTCTCTTGTACCCGGGAATCGGCATCGGGTCAGTGTTTCCCGAAATACGGTATGATTGGAGCCTTGACGATCACGTCTTACTTTTTCCGGAATTTGACAATGTTTCCAGTATCTTTTTCCCGGCTTCTGTTTTTGGTTGGCGTCACGAGTTTACTGGCGAGCCCAGGCATGGCACTTCAGGATCCGGGCACCTGGCAAGACCTGTTCAACGGCCGGGACCTGAACGGGTGGACGCAGCGCGGGGGCAAAGCGAATTACGCAGTCGAAGGTGATTGCATCGTCGGATCAACCGTACCCCGGACACCGAACTCATTTCTGTGCACGGAAAAAGACTACGGCGATTTTGAACTGGAACTGGAGTTCCTGGTTCACCCCGCGCTGAATTCCGGCGTGCAGATTCGTTCGGAAAGCAAACCGGACGTAAAGAACGGCGTCGTGCACGGCTATCAGATTGAAATTGATCCGGCCGACCGGGCTTGGACAGCTGGCATCTACGACGAATCCCGGCGCGGGTGGCTGGACGATCTGAGCGACAACCGCCCGGCCCGTTACGCTTTTCGGCAGGCCGATTGGAATCACCTTCGAGTTCTCGCCGTGGGGGATCACATCCAAACGTGGCTGAACGGAGTCCCGGCCGCAGACCTGCACGACTCGATGACGCTCAGCGGTTTTATCGCTCTTCAAGTCCACGGCGTTGGCAGCCGGGAAGACGCACTCACCGTTCGCTGGCGAAAAATCCGTATCCGCGAAAATCCGCCGGTTTCAACCGAAGCGTCGGCCGCTAAATCGGCCGTCGAACCGCAACCAGTTTTTCCCGAACCGGAAAACATCTCAAAACTGGCAAGCGGATTTGCATTCACCGAAGGCCCGGCCGCCGGACCCGATGGAAAAATATACTTCGACGACATTCCCAACTCGGTCACGCAGGTTTTTGACCCGGCCAGCCGCGAAACGAAAGTGTTTCGCAAGGAAACAGGCTCGGCGAACGGACTGTATTGGACTCCGAACGACGCTCTGATTGTTTGCGAAGGAGGCAATCGCCGCGTGACACGGCACTGGAACGGCGAAGAACTGGTGCTGGCCGAATCGTTTGAAGGCAAACGGCTGAACAGCCCCAACGATCTGGTCCTCGACGGCTCGGGCGGAATTTATTTCACCGATCCACGCTATGGCAATCGCGACAACATGGAACTGGATGTCGAAGGAGTCTATTTCATTAGCCGCGACCGTACACTGACGCGGGTAGCAGACGACCTGGTCCGCCCCAACGGAATCATCCTTTCACCTGACAACAAAACACTTTACGTAGCCGACAACGCCGATTCGAAAATCTGGGCCTGGGATGTTGTCGGCGAAGGAAAAATCGCCAACAAGCGGAAGCTCGCCGATTTTGGCAGCGACGGCATGACGATCGACACAGCCGGCAACGTCTATCTGACCTGGGATGGTTCGATCATCGTTATTTCGCCGGTCGGCGAAGAAATCGCCCGCCTGAAAATGCCCGAGGCCCCCGCCAACTGTACGCTGGTCGGCAACACACTGTACGTCACCGCCCGCACCGGGCTTTACTCGGTCCAAACAAACACACAGGGGTTATTGGCCCGGTAGGTACCGTGCGTCACCAACGGCGTACCCATCGTTTTGCCGCTCCGCGCGCAGCAGTTCGGCGCGCTTCGCGGTTAAACGATGGTGTTGCTTCGAGCCCGTGGCACATGGAGGGTTAACCATTCACATGGGCACCGACAGCCGGAAAATCTCCGAAATGCGAAGTCTCGGTCCGGCTTGCGAGGCGGACCTGAACGCCGTCGGCATCCACACGGCGGGTGATCTGACACGCATCGGCGTCGAAGCGGCATTTATCCAAATGCTGGAAGGGCTATTGAAAACCAAGGGAACAGCGCGAAGCACCGGGCAGCTTGCGCTGCTCCGCCACAAGAGCGAAATCGGGCCCATTTTTCAGCAGGCTTGCCGGGCCCGGCTTGTTTCTTCTGTTTGACCGTGATGACATAATGGGGTTGCACTCTTCACCAGGGAATCCCAATGGCAAAACCGAAAACACAAACGAACGATCCCGGCGTCGATAAATTTCTGGCCGGCATCAAAGACGAACAGAAACGGACCGATTGCCTGTCCGTGCTCGAACTGATGAAGGAGCTGACTGGGGAGCCGGCGGTGATGTGGGGAAAGGCCAAGGTCGGCTTTGGCAAATTTCATTATCGTGGCAAAACGTCCGAAGGAGAATGGTTCCATGTCGGTTTCTCTCCCACCAAACCGGACGTCGTTCTCTACCTGCACTGCGAACTGAAGAAGCAATCCGCCCTGCTGGAAAAACTGGGCAAGCACAGGATTGGCGGGTCCTGTCTATACTTCAAAAAATTCCACGACCTCCACCTCCCCACACTCAAGAAGCTGATCATGAAAGCCTACAAATCACCGGCAATAACCGGCGCCATCATCGATTAGTCGTAGATTGAATAGTTGGACATCTTCGCTGAGGTGGGTCAGGAACCAGAATCAATGAGTTGCGTCCGCTTCTTGAGTGCACCCTGTGCGCACATTGCCGCATGGCCCAAACACAATTTGATTCGTCCATAGATATTTACTGATTCCAGTACTCAACCACTTCTCTGCAACCCCTTTGCCGGTTGTGCCTGGAGCAACTTAGCACTGTATTGTCGACCGAATATTCGCCGCCGCGTTTTCCCGGTTTGACTCGGTCGAGGTCGATCTCGTCTGAACAGGGAGTGACCACTTTGCCGTGGTAGAAACATCTATGGTTCTTCATGTTGCGAGCGTGGTCGAGAATGATCAATCGTTTTTGAACATGGTCTTTGTTCAACTTTCGAAACTGATTGACACTCAACAGAATGTGCTCAAAGCGAAAGCGACCGATGAGATCTTGCGGAAGACTGCCGATAACTTTTTGCAAGATCCATTCGCGTCCAACGTCAGTGATCAGGAGCGCCTCGCTTCGAACGAATTCAGGGTCTTCAAAGAGCTTTCTGATCGCCTCTTGAAGCGGCAAATCGTCAAACGTCAGAATCATCTTTTTCGGTTTGTGCATCGTTACGGCTCAGTTGAGCAAATCGGTGTCGCAAAAGCAGGAAGGCAACGACCTTCTTACCTTGTCGAGCCACTGCTGCCGGGAGCTTCGATCTTCAGCACCGTCTTGAACGCCACTCCATTCAACGTACCAGACAGCTGAAACGAAATTCATGTCTTGGGTTCGCATCCCGTCAAAAAACACCTCTGAGCAATTGGGATCAGACGCTCGCATCAAGAGTTCCGTTGCAGATTCGAGCAGGCTGGAACGGAACTCCTTGTCATCGGCATATGGATGGGACCAATACCTGAACATCAGTTCTAGAAGTAATTCGCCTTCGAACAGCGGGCAAATATCCAGACACCGTTTCGCGTTGTTGTCCGTCATCTTGGTTACTTTTTTGACGACTCTGGTAACCAGACTTTGCTGTTCAGTAACGGATTGTTTTTTCGAACCAGTGCAGATTTTTGCGCGTATTTCTCTGAAAAGTCCTGCTCGTTCGTCTCAAAAAGAATAATGTCAGGATCAAATTTCGTTTTCCAGACGGGATTTTCGAACAACATCGAAAGGTGTTCTCGCAAGTTGTCAGCTTCACCGGCGTAAACGCCCACATTCTGGCTTTTGATCAAAAATACTCCGGCCGCGTCACAGTTTGATGAGCCCAATTCTTCGCGACGAATTCTCGAGAGTGGTTTTCTCGGCCAGCGATTTTTGCTGGCAAGTTTCCTTGCGCCTTTGGCCATCTTTCTAATTGACAAGGCTGCGCGACGGTACTGGGTTGACGTTACTTCAAAATGTTGCGGTCCGTATTCCGCCGCGATTCTGTCGAAGTAATCCGCCGAGTCGGGGCAACATAGAATATCGTCCAGAGAAGGTGGAGTAATACTTCCGGAACTGAAGTCGTCAGAAATCAGCCGCCAGGCAACTTCGCTGGCGTACCCGTAACGATTGAGGTCTGCGGCAGAAATTCTTGAAGGCTGGCGAGATGCTCGTGGCAGCTTTCCGGCTTTACGAAGCTTCAGCATCAGCCGGTTCCAAACAGTGGCGTTGCCACCGATGCCTCGCCTGAGGCATTCGTCAATAAATTTCTTGTCGAGTTCCTTGACGCAAAGAATGTAATCGGCGGGATACCCTTCGCCAGCCGACCGATAAGATTCGATTACTGCCTTGATCGTATCATGGTCAAAGTCCTTTTTTCGACGTTTTTTGCCATGCGTCGTATTCGGTGCGCTCTCAATGGGATCATCTGGACCATCTATCGGTCCGCCCAAATCTGTTTGGTCCAGGCGTTTCGCGATGTGCTTTGCGTAGTCTTTTGAAAGCTCAAAACCAATCCAGTTCCGGCGAAGTTTTTTTGCTACGCATAGCGTGGTTCCGCTGCCACCAAATGGATCCAAAACCAGATCATAGGGATTACTTGATGTTCGAATGATCCTTGCAAGCAGTTGCTCCGGCATTTGACAGCCGTGAAATCCCTCACGCTCTTTGAACGTTCCGGCGACCCTTGAAAAGTACCACGTGTCGTGATTTGGACTAAATGCCTTGGGTGCATCCTGTGGACGTGTAATCCAAGTATTGTCGGGCAGACGCCCGCCGGGGTTGGCCCGAATATCGGCATAAACGAGCTGTCGGGCCGATTTGACCCGGACGTTTGGATTCGGCCTGACAAATGTGAAGTTCTTTTTGTCTTTCACAAAGTGAAAAAGGTGTGTATGAGAACGACTGAAACCGTTAACGCAATTGACGCCAAAGGTGTAATACCAGATTACCCAACTGCGACAATGAAAGCCAGCTCTTTGAGCTTCGATTTTCAGTTCGGCGGCATACTCGTCGCCGATTGCCAGCCAAAATGTACCTGCCGGTTTGAGTGCGCGGTGAACACCCCGAATCCACTGCTGACACCAACTCAAGTAATCATCGGTTTGTTTGGCATCGTCATAAACATCGTACTCGTAGCCAATGTTGAATGGCGGATCAGCAAAAACCAAATCGACGGTTCCCTCATCGACCTTGCCCAAAAGGTCAATGCAATCTCCCTCGTAGACGCGATTTTTCGCAATTGTCATGACTCATTCCTGATTCTTTTTTCCGCATCGGATTCTAGTGCTTCTGAATCGGGTTTTCAATCGTAGCCAATGTGAGTGACACCTTTGGTCAGACTCTTGCCCAGGAAAGCGGATTCGACGCATTTCGGTCCAACACCGTTTCCTGTTCGTTGACGAACTGCTGTACAAGCCCTATGCCTTCTTTCTCAAGCCATTCCTTTGCTTGCCGATCGACATGTTTGAGCTCATTCACCAGTTTCAGGTCAAGGCGTCAGCGGAGAAGGTTTTTGATGCCTTCACTTCGCCGGCGGGGTTGAATTCCTGGTGGACGCTGGAAGCCGGGGGCCGCCCCGAAACAGGCCAGACGTGCCGTTTCTATTTTGGACCCGAATACGACTGGCGGGCTACCGTCATCCACATTGTTCATGGAAAAGAACTCACCTGGCAGATGACCCGGGCGATGGAGGACTGGATGCCAACGCAGGTTGGTTTTGTGCTCACCGAAGAAAAGGGCGCGTGTTCCGTCCGGTTCTTTCACCGCAACTGGCCGAACAACGGCGACCATTTTGCGATCACGAATTTTTGCTGGGGTCAATTGCTTCGCGGGCTCAAGAATTATGTCGAAAACGGGATCGCCGTTCCGTTTGAGCTGCGAAATTAGCCAAGCGAAAACCCGCAGTACGGCCCTTGTCTCGAGCAGGCCCTTCGACTGGGTTTCGTGAACCGCCCGCCCATTCCGGCGCTGACAATGTCCCGTAAAAATGTTCCAATTTGGTGGGCGTATACTCGCGGCAGTTTCCCGTTTGAGAAATATTCCAGCCCGAAAACTGTCTAAACATTCTATTGCGATCTGGAGGGACCCTTTGATGAATACCACAACGCATACCTCTGAGCTTGAAAACCGGTTGCTGCAAGCCCCTGCTCCGGAAGGACTAACCCGTTGGTTCAACTTCAACGACGTTTCCTATCTTGCCCTGTGCGGGGTTTCTCCGGCGGAAATTCCTGAGTTGATTCAGATCGCCTTGCGCTGGGCCGATGACGACTGGTTCGACAATACGGATGACGCCGAAGACGAGAAACTCCAGATGCTTCCGGTCACGGCCTGGCGGGCTTTGGCAGAGTTGCGTGCGCCCGAAGTTGCCGCACCGCTGCTGGGTATGCTGGGCGAATTGATCGACAAGGAGGATGACTGGCACTGCGATGAGTTCCCGCATGTCGTTGCCTGCGTCGGTGAAACATTGATCTCCCAACTGGTTGATTTTGCCGAGGACGACTCCAATCCTGTTGAAGCTCGGGCCACGGTGATTGCTGGTTTGACAAACATCGGCAAATCCGAAGTGGTGCCGTGCAGTGAGGTGGCCAGATCCCGGATCGAAGATTATCTGTCCGGTTTGATGCAACACGCGGCTGACCATCCCCAGCCGGTAACGACCGGCGAGAATCCGGACGAACTGGAATTTGTCCGTTTCAACTCGACGGTGTTAATGGGCTTGCTGGACCTTAAGGTCATCAGCGCAGCTCGACATATTGAAAAGGCCTTTTCCAACAACCAGATCGATGTCGGTATAGCCGGCGACTGGAGCGACATCCAGCGGGCTTTTGGCGTCACGTCCAGTCTTGGATTGCCAATGCCCGACGACCCGATCAACTGCATGGAACGGTTTCGACGTCAAATGGGTTACGGGATTTTCAGCGATCGACCGTTGACGCAGGGAGGTGAACCGGATCACGAGGCCTCGCTGGAATACTGTGAAAATGCCGCGAGGGCGTTTGACAGGTCGCCGGAAGGAAAGGAAGTCGAAAGCCGGTTCGGAGGGATCCACTGGATCCATTTATTTCTTGAAATGGGGGTCGATTATCTGGGTGTAATCGTTGACACAATGTCCGCTGGGGACGCAGAAGAGATTGTGTTTGAGATCATTCCCCGCAAGGTTTCGACGACCTCTGATGCCGCCGAGGCGATTGTCTTCGAGCTGCGAAAATTCTGGGAGTTTGTCAGTCGGCAATACGGGCTGAAAAATGCGGCCTCCATGGTCAAGTTGTTTGACAAGAAAGCATCGGCCAACCTTCGGCGCGAACTTTCCGATTCCCGGAATTTTGGCATGGCCAAGTCGATGTTCATGGCAGGTCACGAGGCCGGATTTGACATGACCACCGAACCCGGGATCGCAGAGTTTATGGTGCGTTACAACGCCAGCATTGAAAGCGGGCATCGGTCAGCGCGTGGAGAATCATCACCACGGGGTTTTTCCGACGGCCCGGGGTTTGCCCCGGGGTCTCCTTTTCCAAACATGAAACAGAAGCAGAAACCACCCGAGCCTCACATGAACCCCGACGAATTCAGGGCCTTTGACAAGAAGCGTAAAAAAGAGCTTGCCAAAAAAATGAGCAAGAAAAAACGCCGTTAAACGTTGGCCCAATACAATGTGTCTGTGAGGCTTCAGGCAATTCTCCCGGTGCCGCGAACAATTATGAACCGGTCGTTGGTCGTAAAATGCCCCGAATGCCGGATGGCGACTGAAGTCCTGGACCCGAGTCGCGCCAGCGCGAAACAAATCGGCGAATCGGTTCAGGATCCCGGCCGGGGACTACCAGTCGACAGGCATTTCAACTTGTGTCGCCCCAAGAAAGTCTGCCAGTTCGTTGATGGTCTGCTGTAACGACGACGTGAATGACCTGCCGCGCCGGAATTTTGGCTCCAGCCAAATGCCCTTGATCGTCAAACGGTTTTGCTGGCGATCAAATTTGGGATCAACACGCCCGACAAGTCGTCCATTGTGCAGGATTGGTAGAACGTAGTAGCCGAACTCCCGTTTGTGTTCGGGCACATAAATTTCCACGCGATACCGAAAACCCATCAGTTCTTCCGCCCGTTTGCGTTGCCACAGCAACGAATCGAACGGACAGATCAAATTGGACTCGACGCTGGCCAACTGCTGCCGATGCAACCAAAGTCGAATAACATGATCGTCTTCGATTTCAACCATTCGGAAACTTTCCCTGGTTCAGACTGGTGACTTTGCCTGTTGTTCGATCAAGAGCCCGTCGTGCGCCGCTTCGATTTCGGCGGGACTTGCCATTTGCACCATATTCGCAGTTTCAGACCAGGGCAAGAGTCAGTGAAACCAGGCGGCCCTCTTGCACCTGGCCCCGGCATTTCGGGGGAATTATCGACGTCTGCGCGGAATACGAACCCTTGCGACAACCGTTTTCCTGCGTTTTCCGGGCTTCCGTTGGTCGCCCTGGCTCGTTGGCATCGCAGCGTTCAATAGGGATGCCTTTGGCAAATAAAACGGCCGTTTCTGTCGAACAGTCGGGGGATGTCTGTCACGTCGACCCGTTTGCGTGCAACAATCATTCAGGCGTCCAGGCTGGCACTGAACCAAACTTGAACAGGCCAGTTGCAATGGACCTTGTCCTGGTTTTCACAGTACAAACCAGACGCCAACGCCTTCCGGACTGATTGGGACAGGAGCGAATCATCATGAACAATCGCCTGAAACTGGCCGCGCTGCTTTGCTTGACTCTGATCGCTGGTTGCAACGAGTCGGCCGTGACTATTCCGCAGACATCCAAAAACAGTTCACCGGACGGTGAATACATTGTGATTTCACTGGTCGATACCGACAGCGGATTTCAGCGAGCCGCCAGACTGTTGGCCGAACGGCATGATGCGGATGTTCTTCAAAGCGATCCTGACCGGGCCGAAGAAATGCTCGTCGAGTTGCGACGAAGGCAGCCTTCGACGGTGGCCTTTGTCGTTCATCCTGATGATCTGGAGTTCAACCTGGTCCAGCGGATCATGCTGCTTTCCACTCAAGTTGATTCCGATCCATTCGTGGATTTTGCGTACGGATTCATCACGGGCCGCGATGCTGATGCTGCCGTGAAACTGGTTGAAGCATCGGGCTCCGGCCGGATAAACCGTGATGCGGCGATCACAATGTTTGGTGTCGGATCGAAACAGATGGGCAAGTCGGCGATGCAGAAAGCGGCCTGGCCTGTCCGGGGCGGGCAGGTCCCCATGACCCTGTTCCAGTCGGCGGGCGAAACCGACGAAACCCGTGATGAACTCTTCGTAAAAGAATCAATGCCCAAACTTGCGGGAGCACCGATATTGCTGCTCGCATCCCATGGTTACCCCGACGGGCTGTCAGGCGGGCCCAAGGCGGCTGACCTCCACGGAGTTGATCTGTCGGGCAGCATCGTCCTGAATATTGCCTGCTACAACGGCGTGACAAACACGTGGTACGAAGACGATTTTCAGTCGATGACGGTCCGGAAGCGGGAAACGGACGCCGGCGACAGCTTTTGTTTGCAGGTTATTGACGGTGGTGCCGCAGCCTATGTCGCTTATGCATCACCCCGTCCGGCTGGACCAACCATGATGGGAGACGCTTTGCTCGTCGCATCATCAGGCAAAAGCATCGGCGAGCTTCGTCGGGCTGACGCCAATGGTGTTGTGCTGGCCCATTTGTTGAGCGGCGGGGACCTGTTGGAGATAACTCCGATGAGAGACGGGACGGCACTCTCTGCCGGACGAACTCCCGGTTCCATTGTCAAACGAATGTCAACTGGAGGAATGTTGATCGGTGATCCAGCTTTGAAACCATTTGCTGAAATGACAAACAGCGATCCGCGGATTGTAACCGTAGAAGAACAGCCAGACCGGTTGATTGTGCATGCCAATGTATTAACGTCCCTGTTTCACTTCTACTCAGGAGAGCAAATCAATTATTGGGATGATCACCAGGCGGCAATGCGGGTTGAGACGGCAGTTCCGCTTGGGTCGCGAAGCGTGCGGGAGGTCCGCGTAACGGAGACACCTACAGGTATCGATCAATACAAAGTTGTCGCTGCAGTCGAAGTTAATCGTGGCGAACGAACCCTGCGATTGAAAATTGTTTTTGCCCAACCGACTGACATGAAAGCTTTGCAAAAGCTGGCCATAAGCGGATTGTCGTCCCGGTTTGAGATTATCACTGAAGGGGAATCGACGGATAACGGTGACAGCGTGATCTTCCGATCCAACGGCAAGTAGCAGAACTAACTTCAATCCTGCTTCGCACCACACAGGGGTTTCATGCTAAATTGGCGTAAACAAGGTTGTTGGATGGAGCGGTGAATGAAACTGAAAACGCATTACGATTCGGTGATTGTCGGCAGCGGGCATAACGGGCTGGTGGCGGCGGCCTATCTGGCACGGGCCGGTCATTCGGTGCTGGTACTGGAACGGAACGACTATATCGGCGGGGCGACGGCATCGAAGAAGGTCTTTCCGGATTACGAAGCGTGGCTGTCGCGATATTCGTACTTGATTTCCCTGCTGCCGCAAACCATTGTCGATGAATTGGGGCTGAAATTTGAAACGCGGCGGCGGACGACCGCCTCGTTTACCGCTTACAACGATGTCAGCGGAACGGCGCGCGGGCTGGTTCTGTCGAACATCAATGCAAACCGGTCCCGGCAGTCGATGCTGGAACTGACGGGGAACCCGCGTGATTGGGATGATTATCAACGGCTGCTTTCGCTGGAGAGTACGCTGGCCGGAATCGCCTGGCCGTCGATGCTGGCGCCGCTCCGTTCGCGGGAAGATTTTCGTTCGGGGCTGAAATCACCTGACGAGCTGGAAGCCTGGGAGTCGTTCATCGAGCGGCCGCTTGGCGAAGTGATTGAGCGGACAATTCAAAACGATGTCCTTCGCGGACTGGTGATGACCGATGGAAAGATCGGCGTGTTTGCAAATCCGCACGACCCGTCGCTGATCCAGAACCGCTGTTTCCTGTACCACGTCATCGGCGGTGGCACGGGAGAATGGCGGGTCCCGGTCGGGGGAATGCGGGCACTGGTCGATTCGCTGGTCGGTTGCTGCACGTCTCATGGCGTTGAATTCCTGACGGACGCGCCGGCAACCAGAATCCATCCGGGTTCCAGGACCCAGTCTGTCGAGTTTATGTACGACCAGCAGACCCACAAGGTCGATGCAACGAACGTTTTGGTCAACGCCAGCCCACGTGTCTTCAACCGGCTGTTGAACCAGCCCTGGAAACCGATTGATACCGACGAAGGCTCGGTGATCAAGATGAATATGCTGCTGAAACGGTTGCCGAAAGTGAAGGCCGCCGGTGTTTCGAGTGAGGAAGCGTTTGCCGGTTCCTTTCACATCGACGAAGGCTACGAACAAATGCAGGTTTCGTATGAACGGGCGGCGCGAAAGGAAGTCCCGGACCCGGCACCTGGCGAGATCTATTGCCACACGTTGACCGATGGTTCCATCCTTTCCCCGGAGTTGCGCGACGCGGGGTACCACACGCTGACCCTGTTTGGGCTGGACATGCCGTACCGGTTGTTCGAGTCGGACCACGACGCGCGTCGTGACCAGGTTCAACGGCTGTTTCTGGAAGGGCTCGACCGGATCTGTGCCGAACCGTTTCTGGACTGCATCGCATTGGACCGGGACGGAGAACCTTGTATCGAAATCCGGACGCCACAGGAACTGGAACAGGAAGTCGGCCTGGACCTGGGCAACATCTTTCACAACTCCCTTTCGTGGTTCTTTACAGATTACGCTGAAGAGGTCGGCCAATGGGGAGTTGAAACCAGTTTCCCGAACATCTACCGCGCCGGATCATCAGCCCTTCGTGGCGGAGCGGTCAGCGGAGTTCCCGGCAGGAACGCGGCGATGTGTGTGATTCAACCGCGCCCGAAATTGCGCTCGGCGCAGGTCTCCTGACCTCGCCTGATGGGATATGCATCCTTGCTTGTCGAATTGCCGGATACAAATGACGGGTAACCATGACATGCAGGGATGCTTGCCCCGCTTTTTTACTGGTCACGGCCTGGTTGTGCAGTGTCTGCCGGTGCTGCTGATTCAATTGGAGCGAGAAGTTGATCGATGGCGACGCGGATTTTTTTGTCGTTGTCAGCCGAGTTGCCGACTTTGACGAATGCAATTTTTCCATCGCGATCAATGATGACCGTTTGCGGGATCGACTCGACCTGAAACTGCTTGCCGATTTCGCCCGAATCGAGCGCTATCGGAAATTCCAGTTTTCGTGATGCTAGAAACGACCGGATTTGCTCGACCGTTTCTTCCTGGTTAACCGCCACAAATACGACGTCCTCCGGTGAAAACGATCCGGTCACTTCGATAACACCCGGCAAAGCCTGAACACACGGCCCGCACCACGTCGCCCAAAAATCCAGAATGACGACTTTGCCTTTGGCATCCTTCAATGAAAACTTTGTTTCGTCCAGCATGGTTGCTATAAACGGTTTCGCAGTTGTGCCGATCATTGGCGATGCACTGCCGAACGCCAAACTGGACCCCTCTTCTCCTTCCGCTCCGTTTTCCATCATCGGTGCGGGTGCGAGAGTCGCGACCCAGTCGGCATAGGGAATGTCTGTCGCCTGGGTGGCGTACGATCCGAACCGCAACTCCGTGATCTGCTCCAGCGGAATCTCGCACTTGCCCAGAGCGGGAGAACTGCCAATCAATTTTTCGTCGGTCCACGACTGGAGCGTCGAAGTCATCCGCCGGTCGCCCTGCATCAGGATCTGAACTGTTTGCCCCTCACGAGTTTCCGGTTTGAACGAATTTTCTTTCGGGTTAGTGCCGGGATCGCTTGCCGCCCTATCGCCTTCTGAGGCAGAAGGTTCTTTTGCCAAATCTTCTGCATGCAGCCAAACGATGCTGCCAATCACTGTTTTCGGAAAGCGTTTGTCTTCATTGTTTGCGCGAAACACAATGTGCTCTTTGTCCAGCGATACGATATCGCCGCGCACCATGTCCGAGTTGGTGGCGCACAAAACCTGTTTGGGCGGGGTCGCTTTTTTCAGTCGCGGAATCGTCAACAACAAGGACTTGCGAACTGGATCGACGTTCGAACCGCTCCCCGCTTCGTTGATCCTCAGCTCAAACTTCGAGACCGTACAACCAATCCCCTGCTGGTACATGTCGTTCAAACGAAAAACAACGCCACGCCCTTGGAACGATTCCGAACCAACGACACCAGACCAAACATCCTTGCCATCGATGGTTGAGAAAAGTTTTCCTTTCTCGTATCGAAATCCGATCCTCGCCGTGTTTCCCCGGACTTCGACCGTGCGATTTGCAGGACGAGCCTCGCCCGTATCGGAAACAAAAACGTTTCCCCCGTAGAGGACAATGTTGACTCGCTTGCCTGGATCAGCAGCTCCTTCAGTGCCGCAAAAAAGCTGGCACTCCAGCACTCCATACGCCCCACCGTTCCAGGCAAGATCAAACTCGAACCCGCCAGTCGACAACAGCCAGGGATGCTCGAACACGGCGTCTTTTGAAATGGTCATCTTGTCCGCCGTTGCGCGAACCAGCTTCTTCGACGCCTCAGGAATGACCCAGGCCTCGTCGTCGGTGCTGATTTTTCCGCTGCCGGCACCACGACGAAAATCAATCGCCCTGATTAACTCCTGATCGATCTGTTTGTTTTCCGTGAACGAGTCGATCGTCACATGCTGGCCATCGATGCTGATGATATTGCATGGAATCGTGTCGCAATTGACCAGGTAAAGCGTGTCTCCCCATTCTGCATCAACCGGAACGATCGCCTGCCTTTCGTTAAGGACGATTCGTGAGTTGCCTTGTGAAAATGGAACCGCCGCAACCGCCCCGGCGACGCGCCATCGCAAAATGTCATCGGCCTGGCCCGATCCCGGTTCCAGTCGCCC
>Ga0163150_10001143_pt1 | contig 46411 bp, 54 predicted proteins | sample OliLakLV19P2IB_FD_148628 | JGI IMG/M metagenome (GOLD analysis project Ga0163150, IMG submission 148628) | Freshwater microbial mat bacterial communities from Lake Vanda, McMurdo Dry Valleys, Antarctica - Oligotrophic Lake LV.19.P2.IB | ecosystem: Environmental > Aquatic > Freshwater > Lake >... | reverse complement strand
GAAGTAGGAAGTCGGCAGTCGGCAGTCGGTAGTCGGCAGTCGGCAGGTCAGGAGTCATGAGTCAGGGGACAGGAGTCAGGGGACAGGAGTGGAGGCAATAGTAAGACCTGGTGTCCGCGACGGCGGCGCTGATTGATGCCACTGGCAGTCCACTGCCAGTGGCTTCGGGTAACGACCTTCAAATAAAGTTTGGCGGGTGGCAGGCGCGGGCAACCGACTGCCGGTGGCAGCCGCCGCGGACGCTGGCGTCCGCATTCTTGACTGCCTACTGCCGACTGCCGACTGCCGACTTCACTCGTCCCCCTGCCTACTTTTCCTTCTCCAACCACTTCTCCCAACCCACCGGCTGCGTCCACGCCTGTTTCACCTGGCTCTTCAACGTCGGGTTCGCCACCGGCTTGCTCGAAAACACGATGGCCCGCACGTACAACTCCTCGCCGGTCAGCTTGTACGACGCGCTTACGCCTTTCACTTCCGCCAGTGTCTTGCCCACGTCGGCCGAGTATCGCCGCGTCACCGCCAGCGCCTTGCCTTCCTTATCCAACACCGGCTCGCTCTTGTCGTCGTAGCCTTTGAGCGTGCCGACGAAGCGGGTGGTGAACGCCGCGTCATCGTCGGGCTTGATGCCGAGAGTGATGGCGCCGTTCTCGAAGCGGACGACATTGAGCTCGACGCCGGTCGATGCGTAGAAGTCGCCGCGGGTCATCGCCGCGATCAGCGACTCGGCGTCGAGCTTCGCCGCCTTGACCATCACCCAGCCGCGTCCCGGCTCGGCCCGCTTCATCGCGTTGGCCGCCCCGCCGGTGCCGTGGTAGCTGTGCGAATCGTCCGTCGCCAGACCGTAGAGCGGCGGGGCGTTGAGCTTCGCGATGCGCAGGGTGTTGGCGATGTCCCACAGCCGCTCGATGCTTGCGTGCGTCTCGTCGCCTTCCTGATTCACCGCCGGGTGCCCGTTGTGTACCTCGAAGAAGCGTTCGCCGACCACCGCGGCGATCTCCTCGGCCGTCACGCCCCACACGAAGTTCGGGTGGTTCAGGTGCGGCAGGATCGGCTTGCCGGTGCGCTTCGACTGCTCGCGGATCGCCGCGAAGTTCTTCTCCATCACCTCTTGCACGCTTCCTCCACCTTGCGGCTTGATCACTTCCTGGATGTTCGTCGCGTTGATGTGAATCGGCCGCTTCTCGAAGTGGTCGGTGATCTCCTCCGCCTCGATGAGCAGGAACGCGCCCGGCTTTTCGACCCGCGTGCGGAACTCGTCGAGCGGCCGCAGCCGCACCTCCCGCTTGTCGCCCTCGCCGCGCCGCTCGACCCATTCCTCACCGAACCGCTTCACGTACTTGTCCACCGCCTCCAGCCCGCCGCGGCGGTTGATGTCGCGCAGGTTCATCCACTTCTGCCCACGGCTGAGCGTATTGTGGTCCGACAGCGCCAGGAAGTCGTAGCCGTGCGTCACGTACCAGTCGGCGATCATCTCGGGAAAATCATTGCCATCGCTCCACAGCGAATGCGTGTGCAGGTTCCCCTTGAACCACTTCGGCTGCGGCCCATCGGCGGCGGTGATCAACATCGCGGCGCCCAGGCCGACAACCAGCAGGGACGCGGCGAAGCAGGCAACGAATGTGGCGCGGTGTTTCATGGGTTTCTCGCGGGGGAAAGGAGCAGTATACGGCACCACTCCCACCTCTCCCTCCGAGAAAGAGGTCGGGGAGGCTCCGCGAGCCGGGTGAGGGTGAGAACCAACAACTGCCTTGAATCACATTTGCGCGATCGACCTTCGACTCTGTCCGATTGCCCTTCCTCATCCGTCGCAAGTTACCCCGCCGGTATGCGAGCCGTCTCCTCACTCACCTCCTCTATCGTCCCCGCCGCCAGCGGCCCCAGCGTCTTGAGCTGCTCATCCTTCACCCGATTCAAATACGCATTCGCCGACTCGGGGTCATTAACCAAAACTGATTTCGCTTCCACCAAGTGACATCGATAGCGACCAGTCTGGGAGATTTGCTTGCAGTCCCGCTGACAATCCACCAGGTGTTTCAAACCTCGGCCCAAAAGAAAACTTTCTCCCAAGGCCTTCAAGCGGGTTTAGTGTGCCTCCTCGCGCAATATCAATGAAGAGGGTCCCAATCGGCACAACACCAGCCTTAAAAACGAACAGCGGAGATGTATAGACCAAAACTCCCGCTGATCTACGAGCGAAGGGAATCATCAAAGCACCCTGCCGACTCCACCAACTCGTCGCGCCCCTCGCTGCGAACCGCGGTGCGATACCCGGCGCGGAGCGACATGTGTGCCCACGCGCCGCCGGGCGTGAGGGCCATCATGCCGACCTGGTGCTGCGGCTGAAGGTCGAAACTCTCGATGAGCCGGTTCATGCACTCGCGCAGCGCTTCCACCGGCTTCGCGCCGCGACGCATCATCTCCACCGCAAGGAACGAGCCGCAGGTGCCCATCACCAGCTCGCCGTTGCCCGTCGCCACCGCGGCGCCGAACTCCGGATGCACGTACAAGCCGTGACCGATGATCGGCGAGTCGCCGACGCGTCCGGGCAGCTTCATCGCCAGCCCGCTCGTCGAGCAAGCCCCCGCCAGTCTCCCCGCCTGATCGAGCGCGAGCACGCCCACGGTGTCGTGCGACGGCTCATCACTCCCTCTCCCCCCGGGAGAGGGCCGGGGTGAGGGCGATCCATCCCGCGCTACGCTCTTTTGATTAGACCTCCTCACATTCATCTCCTCCCGATTCGCCGGGCTGATCACCCGCTGAAACGCCGTCGCCGGGTCGCGCTCGATCGCCGCCAGCATCTCGCGGTGGTGCGCCGCCGCCTCCTTCGACAGCAGCTCCTCCGGCACGAAACCCTGCGACATCGCGAACGCCTCCGCGCCTTCCCCGGCCAGCATCACGTGCGGCGTCTGCTCCATGACGCGGCGGGCAATCGATGCCGGGTGATTGAACCGGCGAATGAAACACACCGACCCGCACCGCGACGGCGAAAGCATCACGCAGCCATCGAGGCTCACGCGCCCGCTGCGATCCGGCAGCCCGCCGAAGCCCACCGAATCCACCTCCGGATCATCCTCCACCGCGATGCACGCCCGCTCCACCGCATCGAGCGCGAACCCGCCGCCCGCCAGCACCGGCCAGCCTGCCGCGTTTGCCTTCACGCCGAACGACCACGTCGAAAGAAGGAGAGGTTGTGGCATCGCGGCATTATGCCCGAAGCGCAGCACCATCGGGTGGCACTGACAAGCGGAGTCCGCGAAGCTTGTCAGTGTCCGTCGGCCGCTCACTGACAAGCCCCGAGCGGCCTTGTCAGTGCCACCCGTGCGCCCCCGCTCCTTGCCTTTGCCCGCCCTCGCCGCCACAATGCGAACGTGAAGATCGACCTTCGCAACCGCCGGCGGGAGCGCCTGTTTCAGGTCGAGGTGGACCCGCGCGATCCGCCGTCCGTCGTGAAGCATCCGAGCGCCGCCGCGGTGCCGGCGGTGACGACATCCGCCGACGCCGCCGAGCGCCCCACCGGTGCCACCGCGACGCAAGACATCTACCTCCACTGGGACGGCGCCTTCGACGATCAGCACCACCTGCGCCGCTGCCCCGCGTGCGGCTGCCGGGAGCTGTTCGCCCGCAAGGATTTTCCGCAGATCACAGGTTTCGCCATCGTCGTCGCCGCCGCCGTTATCGCGATGGCCCTCTTCGGCGCCAATGAAGTCATCTGGGGCGTGATCGTGCTCGGCCTCGTCGTGCTCATCGACGCGATCATCTACCTCTTCGCCGGCAAGTGCCTCGTCTGCTACCGCTGCCGCACCGAGTTCCGCGGCACGCCGATCCGCCCCGATCACCCCGCATGGGAGCTCGCCACCGGCGAAAAATACCGCCACCAGCCCGACATCGAGCCGCAGGCGGAGACGAAATGAATCCAGCGGGTGCCACGGACAGCACAGCGAGGTCCACCGAGCGCAGTCGTCCGTGCCGATCCGCCCGCCACCAGCGCGCGAATCGGAGCTTTCGGCAAATCACAGCGGCCTTGGTGACCTCCCACGGACGACTCCGCTCGCAGACTCGCTACGCTGTCCGTGGCACCCGGCCGTCATTGCGACGCCGTCCGCACCAGCAGCACCACGACATGACACGCGATCGCATTCCCCTCACCGATCGCATCGACCTTCTCGTGCGTCTTGCCTTTCACGTTGACCTGTGAAATCTCGCACCCGAGCAGCCGCGCCAGGTTCGCCCTCACCGCCGCCTTGTGCGGGCTCAGCTTCGGCCGCTGGAGAATCACGGTCACATCCAGATTGCCGATCGCATACCCCGCCGCCTTCATCCGCCAGGCCGCCTCCTCGACGAACACGCGCGAGTCCGCATCCTTCCACTTCGCATCGTTATCAGGGAACAACTGCCCGATATCATCCTGCCCCAGTGCCCCGAGCACCGCATCGACGACCGCGTGATACACCACATCGCCATCGGAGTGCGCGACGCACCCGCGGTCGTGCTCGATGTGCACGCCGCCGACGATAAGCCTGCGCCCGGCCTCGAGCCGATGCAGGTCGAAGCCGTGGCCGATGCGGGGTGGATTCATCGTAGACATTGATCGGGGTGCAAGCGCACGTCACCTGGCGGGAGTATCGGCGACTTTTGTTAACAATTGACGCTGAATTTGCTCCTGCTTCTTAGCCGCGTTCTCCATCGCCTCGAAGTGCTTTCCGAATTGGCTGTTCAACGTGTCGCTTTGAAAATCGAAGACGTTCCCGGCTGCTGCCTTCCATTGGCCGAAATGGTCGTCGAGCATCTGCACTTGAAGAAGATACGCATTGAAACAGTCGCGATCGCACTGGCGAATCTGTGCGACGATATCCAAGTTCGCAGTCGGCACAATGTTCTTGGTCATGATCTCCGCATCAGCCTTGCTGACTCCCGCCTCCACAATCCTTTTTTCCAGACTCGCGGGTATTCCCGCGAACGCCGTGTCCAGTCCGTCGTTGGCCTCGATAACCCGAATGGTCGCTTCCCGACGCGCGGCCAAGGCGACCTTGTCCTTCACACGGTCGGGAACGAGCGGGCCCAGGGCGGAAAAGGCCTGTAGCGCGAAGTGATAGTTCTCGAACGCCGGCTTGAGGTCTCGCAGGAGGAGGACCGCCGCCTTCAGTCCCTTCGCTTCGCGCCCGCTGATCTGATCGCCGGCCGCCTCAACTTCGGTGAGGAAGTCATCCATATACCTCAAATGTTCTTGAGAGATTTCCTCACCCGCCAACTGTCGTCGGAGCAAAGCCAGCGTCGTCTTCCTGAACTCCTTCGCTCGCGCTTCAATCGCGATGATCGCGTCACGTTCGCGCTTGTCGTTTTGTGGTCGAAGGGCCTCCCGACTTCCCGCCTTCTGCCAACCTACGACGATGCCAATCGCGAAGATAACAACGACGAATATAAGGGTGGAGCGCTTCATCATGACCGCCTCCGGAAGAATCGGTTGAAGAATCCAGACGCCGCTATTTTAGCCCATACTCCTTCAGCTTCCGATACAGCGTGCGTTCCCCGATGCCCAGCATCTTCGCCGCCTGTTCGCGGTTGCCGTTGCAGAGGCGCAGCGTGTTGCGGATCGCCTGCTTCTCGATCTGATCCAGACTCAAACCCGTGGGCACCGAACCGCCATCAGTCCGCTCCGACGTCCCCGCCGCCGCTAGCACCTCCGGCGGCAGGTGCCGCGGCTCGATCGTGTCCCCCGCCAGCACCGTCGCGTTCTGCGTCACGTTCAAGAGTTCGCGCACGTTGCCCGGCCAGTCGTAGCGCACCAGCGCGAGCTGCGCATCCTCGCTGATCTGCGGCGTCGGCTTGCCGAGCTCCTGCGCGAAGCGGGCGACGAAGTGGCGCGTCAGCTGCGGGATGTCCTCGCGCCGCTCGCGCAGCGCGGGCAGGTGCAGTTCGATGCCCTTGATGCGGAAATACAGGTCCTCGCGAAACGTGCCCTTCTTCACCGCCTCATTGAGGTCGCGGTTGGTCGCCGAGATCAGGCGGACATCGACATGCCTCGGCTCGTTCGACCCCAGCCGCGTCATCTCGCCGCTCTCGAGCACGCGCAGCAGCTTCGCCTGCATGAGCAGCGGCATGTCGCCGACCTCATCCAGAAACAGCGTACCGCCATTCGCATATTCGAACCGCCCCTCGCGCTCGCGGTCGGCCCCGGTGAACGCGCCCTTCACGTGGCCGAAGAGTTCATCCTCCAGGATCGACTCGCTCAAGCCCGCGCAGTTGAGCGCGACGAAGCGGGCCTTCGCCCGCTTGCTGTTGTTGTGGATCGCCTGCGCGATCAGCTCCTTGCCGGTGCCCGACTCGCCGGTGACGAGGATCGGCGTATTGGTCGGCGCGAACTGCCGCATCAGCGTCAGCAGGTTGCGCAGTTGCGGCGACGTGCCGACGACGCCCTCGAAGCCATACTTCTCATCGAGCCGGCCGCGCAGCTCGCTGTTAGACGACCGCAGCATCACCGTCTGGATCGCCCGTTCGCACAGGTTGCGAAACAGCTCCAGATCAAGCGGCTTCTCGATGAAGTCATACGCCCCGCCGCGGATCGCGCTCTTGGCGGTGGGCACATCGCCGTGCGCCGTCACCATGATCGTCTCGGCATTGGGCTGCGACTGCCGGGCCGCGGCCAGCACCTTCAGGCCATCCGTCTCGGAATCCATCACGAGGTCGGTGACGATCAGATCGAAGTTGCCGTGCTTTAGTTCATCCTCCGCGCTGGGCAGATCATGCACGATGGTGCAGACGTGCCCGAGCCGGCGCAGCGACTCGGCCATGACCTCGGCATGATCGACCTCGTCATCAACAATCAGCACCTGTGCGGACGGAGTTTTCGCGGCCTCGCTCATGCGGGGGGAATCTTCGGGAGTTGGAGCGGGTTGGTCAAGGCGAGACGATCGCAAACAGTTCCGACCCCCTCTCCCTCCGGGAGAGGACAGCCGCAATCGCCGCGCAGTGGCGATTGCGGCAGGTGAGGGACGGGCCCACCGACACACTGATCGTCCAATGCGCGAAACGTGATCCAAGGAGTTCGCGGCTTCTCACCCTCACCCGGCTCGCCGAGCCTCGCCGACCTCTCCCTCGGAGGGAGAGGTGGAGCCATGCGTCAATCCGCCGCATCGCACGGCCGTTTCACCTGCACCTATAATCCGCCGTCATGAGCGCCGCCTCCAATGCCGCTGCTCCCGCCGGAACCCCCGGAACCGCCGCGAACCTCGCCGCGACGCGCGCCGTCCGCCGCATCGGCTGCGTCAGCTTCCTCAACGCCAAGCCGCTCATCGACGGCCTCGACGGCCGAGCCAATCCGCTTGTGAAATTCGATGTGCCCAGCGGCCTGCTCGCCGGCCTCGAAGCCGGCGACGTCGACATCGCGCTCTGCCCCGTCATCGATCTTCAGCGCAGCACTGTCCCGCTCGACATCGTCCCCGCCGGCGGCATCGGCTGCGACGGGCCCACGCTCACCGTCCGCATTTTTTCCAAGGTGCCGATCAATCAGATCACCGAGGTCCATGCCGACACCGACAGCCACACCTCGATCGCGCTGATGCGCGTGCTGCTCGCCGAGGTGTGCGGCCTCAAGCCGAAGGTTATTCATTACAACGCCCGCGAGCAGGTGGCCGGCAACCGTGTCGTCACCGAGCCGACCACCATGCTGCTCATCGGCGACAAGGTCGTCACCAGCGCCCCGGCGCGAGAAAAGTATCCGTATCAGACCGACCTCGGCGAGGCGTGGAAAAACCTCACCGGCATGCCGTTCGTCTTCGCGGTGTGGATGACGCCGAGAGAGAAGAACCTCGGCGACCTCCCCGCCCTGCTCATCGCCACCCGCCAGTTCAACGAGACGCAGATCGAATCGATCGTCGACCGCTACGCCCGCAACCTCGGCTGGCCGCGCGAACTTGCCGTGCAGTATCTGGGCCACTGGCTCAAGTACGCCATCGGCCCGCGTGAGCTCGCGGCGATCCGGCTTTTCTTCGAGAAGGCGAAACAACACGGCGTGATCGAGGAGTTGCGCGAAGTGGTGGTGCGGGCTTAAATTCCAAATCCCAAGCTCCAAGCTCCAAACAAACTCCAACATTCAAATTTCAAGTCGCGCGGCGCAAGATGCGAACGTCTGCTGAAGCGAAGGCGCCGCGAAAGCGAATCGGTGTCTGCTGCGTATTTGAGATTTGGATTTTGGAGCTTGTTTGGAGCTTGGAATTTGCAGTTTGTAGCTTAGTTTACCGCCCCGGCGCCACCACCAACCGATCCCCCATCGCCTCGCGCCATTGCGGCGCGACGCCTTCATCCGTCACGATCTGATCCACCTCGTTGAGCCCGCACACGCGCACCAGGCTCTTGCGGCCGAACTTCGTCGAGTCCATCAGCATCAGGCTGCGCGTCGCCTGGCGGATCATGAGCTGCTCGACCTGCGCCATCGGCAAGCTGATGTTGAAGGCCGCGTCGTCGTAGATGCCGGCGAGCGAGAAGAGCGCGAGGTCGGCGTAAAGATCGGCGAGGCAACCGGTGGCGATGGGGCCGACGGTGACGCCGGTGCGCGGGTAGAGATTGCCGCCGAGCAGCACGAGTTCGATCTGGTCGTCGTCGGAAAAAAGATTCGCGATCGAGACGCTGTTGGTCACGATCTGGAGCGGGCGGGCGATGATTTGACGGGCCGCGTGGATGACGGTCGAGCCGCCATCGAGGAGCACGGTCATGTGCGGCTGCACCTGCGACGCGGCGTACCGGCCGATGGCGAGCTTGCGGTCAACGTGCTGGCTCATGCGTTCCGACAGCACCGCGCCCGGCTGCCCCGCCGCCGCGATCGCCTCGGCCACGGGCTGGCTCGCGCTGTCCGGCCCAACCGCTTGCGCCTCCGCGTGATTCTCGCTCCTGAACACCGCCCCGCCATGCGTCCGCGACACCGCGCCCTTCTTCTCCAGCGATTCGAGATCACGCCGGATCGTCGACACGCTGACATTCATCTCGCGCGCCAGGTCTTCGAGCTCCGCGACCTTCTTCTCGCGGAGAATCTCCAGCACGCGTTGTTGTCGTTCGACGATGAGCATGTGCGACACTTGATTGTTTAGCCGCGGAGCAGAGGCTTTGCGCCGCTCCGCGCGGGGCGGCGCAGAGCCTATGCCTCGCGGCTAAACGAGGTCATCCCAGAATCTTGTCCCATTTCTGCTTGTGAAACGCGATCTTCTCCGCGCTGGTCATCTTCGAAAAGTCCGGCACCCCGGCAGCGGCCGACGCAGCCGCTTGCGGTTTAGCGGACGAACCACTCTTCTTCCCCCCATCGATCTTCACGGCTGTGGAGCCCCCGGACGCCCCGCCATACGACGTCTGCCGCAGCGTCGGCTTCATGTCATCCTCCAATGATCGATACGGTCTGACCCCCACCTTCGCCAGCGCCGCGTGATACGACTTCGTCGCCTCGGCCGCGTTGGTGAGCCTGCCATCGGCAATCGCCCGCAGGTGCTCGATGAATGACAACTGGTGCTCGCTGTTGTTGATCATCCGGCCATACAGCGCCGCCCGCGCCCCGTGCTTCTTCGCCTCGGCGAGCTGATAGAACGCGTCGAACGTGGTACCGCTAGACCCGCCGAGAATGCCCGGCACCAGCGTGCGGTCGTAACTCGCAAGCTGCTCCATCACCTTCGGCCCCGCGTAGGGGATCTTCAGGAAGATCGGCCGGCCCTTGCCGACGACGCCGGCCAGCGTCCGCGCGATCTGATCATTGATGTACCGTCCCAATCCCTCGCCCGAGACGCAGTGATCGCCGCAGGCGTTCGGGTTGAAAATCTCCAGGAAGTGCCGGAAGTTCTTCTTCTCCGCTTCGATGCGGAACTCGCGGTAGGCCTGGAGCGATTCGTAATCGCGATTCACATCGTTGTTGAACGTGATCGAATACAACCCGAGGTCCGCGCCGAGCGATCGCTCGGCCGGGGCGCACTCGACCTTGCCGCACATGATGTGGTCGATCGTCGCGCTGCGGAACGGCCGCGACTCCTGCGCGGGGTACTGCCCGCCCTGCGCAAGCCAGATGTCGGTGGTGTCGTTGGCGCGGGCGGCCGGCGTCATCGCGGAGTTCTCGAACATCCGCTCCTTGATCGCGATGACCTCGTTGGTCGAGGCGCTCATGAGCATGATGTCGAGCAGGCCCTGCCGGATGTTCTGCCGGATCAATTCGCGGTACTCGGCGAGCGATCGGAACCTGCCTTCCTGCGCGTGATGCTCCGGCGACTTGCCCGGCGCGGCCATGCCCGCGGCCATGTCGGCGTCCTTCGCATCGGCGAGAATAAAATCGCCAACCGAAGGGTCGGCGAGGATGCGGGCGATCTTGGTGTCGAGTGATTTCTGCATGGCTAATGTGACGCGACTGGTGATTTCGAATTTCTGATTTGCAATTGCTGATGTCAGAATTGCGTCGACGACCGGCTCTGATATCGCAAATTAAAAATCACAAATCTTTCTTTGCAAATCGCCTCTTCCTACTGCGTCCGCTCCTCTACTTTCAAATCCGCTTTGCGGAGCTGGAACCACCGCTCAAGCACGCGGAAGGTCGTCGCCTGCGCGGCGCTGAGGCTGAGGAACCGGTTGTAATCCGTCGGCTCCGGCGCGATCTTCCACATCCCGTCGCGCTCGACGAGGAAGAACGCGGTGTACTGTCCGGGCCCGGTCCGCAGGAAATTCTCGCGCACGATCACCGCGGCGCAGCCGTCCTGAACCTGCTCGTCAACGGGCTTGAAGTCGTAAGTCTTCTTGGCCATCTCCTCGGCCAGCCGCGTCATTCGTTGTCGCACCTGCTCAGCGGCGGGTGAGCCGTAGTTGAGGTCATCGATCATGAACAGCGCGGTGGGCACCATCTCGGCGCGGAGCACATCGCGGAAGCGCTGAACGACCTGCGAGGGCGTGGCGGCGGGCGTGGCGGCGGGCGTGGCGGCCGGGGTCGGCAGCGATTTCGGCGATGGTGCCGGAGACGTCGAGCTGCAACCGGCGAGCAGCACCGCGAGCAAAGCGAAGATGGTGCTGATGGTGCGCATAGGCTGATCTGAAAGTGCCTCTAAGGAAGGCAGGAATGCAGGAACAAGAGCTGTGACACATCCATCTGAGCCGCGACGCGTAAGCGAGCGGATGGCGTGTATTTGTCGCGCTTTCCGGCGCCCGCACGCTTACGCGTTGCGGCTCGCATGAGCGATGATCACTTCGCGTTCGCCAGGATCTGCTCCGTGATCGCCTTGACCAGCGCCTCGAAGCCGTCGTCTTCCTTCTTGCCTTCGCCTTGGCACTCGCAGCTTGCGCTGACAGGGTGCGTGCCTTCGAAGGTGGTAAGGAACGGCTGATCTTCCCTGCTCGCGCAGCCGTTGGGGGCGCAGGCGAGGCGCGAGTCGCTGATGCCGAACTTCTGCTTGAGCTGGAGCAGCTCGGTCATCTGCTTGCTGTTGAGCACGTTCACCTGCCCGAGCTGGCGGGCGAGGATGAGTTGCTTGCAGTAATTATCGAGGATTTCCAGCTTGTAATACGCGTTGGTGAGGTTGTCGGCGAAGTTCACGCTGCCGTGATTGGCCATGAGGATAGTGTTGGTCTCGGGCGTGATCTTGTCGATAAAGCTGGCGGGCAGCGCGGGGCCGCCGGGCGTCGCGTAGGAAGCGTAAACGGTCTGACCGAGGAACACCTCGGCCTCGGGGTGGATGCCCTGCGGCAGCGGGATGTTGGCGATGCAGAACGCGACGGCATGCGGCGGGTGCGAGTGGATGACCGCCTTCACATCGGGCCGCTTCTTATAGATCGCCAGGTGCACCATCACTTCGCTGGTGCGCTTGTATTTGTTGTTGGTGTCGACCTGCTTCCCGTCCATGTCGATGGTGCAGATCATCTCCGGGGTGAGGAAGCCCTTGCTGATGCCGGTGGGCGTGCAGAGGACGCGGTCCTCGCTGATGCGCAGCGAGTGGTTGCCCTCGTTGCCGGCGCAGAAGCCGCGGAGCCAGATGTTGCGGCCGATGTCGCACATTTCTTTTTTCTGTTGATTTGCGTTCATGTATTGCATTGTTGTTGCCTGTCTCAATCAATTTGGCCACCGAGACACCGAGGACACCGAGAAGGAAGAGAGAAGATTGACCTTCGTTTTCTCAGTTCCATTTCTTATTCGGCTCCGATTTGCTCTTCATGTCTTGCTCGGTGTACTCGGTGTCTCGGTGACAGATTTCCGTCGTTGTTCCTCAATCAATCGAATCAATAATCGCGGCGTTGTACGCATCGATCGGAACCTTGCCCGGATGAAACGGCATCGCGGCCTCGCGGCCTTCGCTCACCGCGATCACGTTGCCGACCGCGGCGCCCAGCTCGTCGAACACCACCAGCGACTCGGGCATCGGCGTCGAGCGACGGCCGTTCGTCGCCTGTGCCGCCAGCGAATCGCGGTCGAACGCCTCGGCGATCAGCCAAGTGCCGGCCTTGAGGTCGGGCAGCCTGCGGCTGATGGTGACGGTGCCGATGACACGGGCGAGACGCATGGGAAAGAGTTCCGAGTTCAGAGTTCAGAGTTCAGAGTTCAGAGTTCAGAGTTCAGAGTTCAGAGTACGGTTGCCTTCAACTCGCAACTGCGAACTGCGAACTCGGAACTGATTTACTACACGCATCGCTGCATATCAACCAGGTCGCGTTCGACGCTTGGTGGGACGTTCGGGGATTGCTGCGTGAAACGGGTGAGCATGGCGGCGACGCTGCGGTGGCCGTGGTGCGGGTACTCGATGATCAGGACGTTGGCGCCGAGGTCGCGGATGCCCTGCTCGATGGCCTCGCCGCTGGTGCCGACGATGGCGCGGAGCGACGGGCAGCGGTTGGCGAGGCAGATGGCCCGCGATGCGGTGGGGACGAAGAGGATGCCGCCGGGCGTTTGTTTTGACTTGACGGCGCGGGCGAGCTCACGGACGACCTGCGAGAGCGAACCGCCGGTCGGTGCGGCGGCGATGGGACGCAGCGCGAGGCCGAAGGATTGCGTGACGTCGCGGACCACCGGGCAGCCGCCGTCGATCCACCAGAGCCAGCCGGCGACGGCGGACCCACCCACGGAGTGGGTGGGCTTTGATGGATCTGCATGGATGTCGCGCTGCGGCGGGGCACCGCGCTTGACGTTGTCTTTTTTGCTGCGGGCGAGGTCGTTGGCGAGCGGCGTGAGCTTCGCATCATTGGCGAGCCAGACGACGCCGTCGCTGGCGGCGTTCATCGCCTGCTGGAGCTGGTTGGCGGTGACGATGCCGGTGAGCGGCAGCGGGGTTGAGGCTGGAGAAAGGGGTCGCGGCCCAAGCCCGGTGATGAGGTCCGCCGAATCGCCGGGGCGGCTGGTGGATGTCGTTGCTGACGCGGGGGAGCCCGAGGCCGATACTCCGACGGTTCGCGGACTCACCATCGGGCTTGATGTGATCGCCGTCGGCCAGGGATCACCCGCCGCACCGCCACCATCGCCGCCCGTCGCCTGCATCTTGCCCGCGCTCCGCGCTGCCGTCGCAACCGCGAGTGAGGCCGGCGATGCGCTGCCGTACAGCTTGCCCGCGAGTTCGGGGAACTTTGAATAATCGCCGGTGCACTGCCCGATAGGCGGCTGAACGTGCGCGGTGTGCGGCACGGGGCCCGTCGGTGCGAAGGAAGTTCGCGGCGTCACCAATGAACCACTCTCGCGCAGCAGCTTGATCACCTGCTCGGTGATGGCTTCCACAAGTTGGCGGTCGGCGTCAGACATAGTTCCAAGTTCCAAGTTCCACGTTCCAAGTTCTGGTTCCAAGTCGTTGTCCTTCGACTTGGAACTTGCAACTTGGAACTTGGAACTTCAATCCACAATCCCCAGCGTCCACCATCGCGCCGGGCTTGTCCCACTCTTGAGCATCTCGCGCAGGCCAATGCCGTCGCTCGTGATCAGCACCTTGTCGCCGCGGCCCGCGCCGAGCTGGTCCACCGCGAGCACCGGGTCGCCCACCGGTTTGCCATCCCCGCTGAGCGTCTGACAAATCAGCAGCTTCTGCTTCGCGAGCGAAGCGTGCTTCACGGTGGCGGTCACACGGCCTTGGACGAGGGCGAGTTGCATGGGAAAAGGGTGTAGGGTGTAGGGTTTAGGGTTTAGCGTTTAGCGTTTAGCGTTTAGCGTTTAGCGTTTAAGGAAGCGAATTAGGCGTTGGTTGGTCATGATCTGAACTCCGAACCCTACACCCTAAACCCTACACCCCAAACCCTTCTTCAAACGATCCTCATTGAACCACTGACACTCACACGACGGAACCGCGTGAACGTCAACGGGCTCGTCACACCTTCGCCCGTCGGCGTGGCGATTGAATAGCTGGGATAACCTTCGCCGCCGATGCCCAGGCAGCCGGTGCTCGGCCCGTTCACCGCGTAGAGCGTCGTGTTGCACGCCTGGCCCATGCGGGTGATGTTGGCGAGGTTGTTCGAGTGGATGCAGGCGGTGTGGCCGAAGCCGTGCTCGTGCTTGATCGCCATCTGGAGGGCGTGCTCGAAGTTCTTGGCACGGACGAACGGCACGAAGGGCATCATCTGCTCCTCGGGCACGAACGGGTTGCTCTCATCGGTCTCGCCGAACAGCAGGTCGACCCCGACGCCGATGTTCAGGCCCGCGACTTTGCCGAGCACCTGCGGGTCCTTGCCAACGAAATCTTTGTTAACCGCGTAGTGGTCCTTCGTCCACGTGAACGCGGCATCGGTGAGCTTCTGGATCGCCGCCGCGCTCAGCTCGACCGCGCCGGCCTTGCGCATCGCGGCCATCATCTTGTCGAACACGCTCTCGACGACGAACACTTCCTTCTCGCCGATGCAGAGGAGATTATTGTCGAACGAGCCGCCCGCGATGATCGCCTTCGCCGCGTTGTCGAAGTCCGCGGTCTCATCGATGACCACCGGCGGGTTTCCAGGCCCCGCCACAATGGCCCGCTTCTGCTGCTTCATCGCCGCGCGAGCGACGGCCGGGCCGCCGGTGACCACCAGCAGCGGGATGTCCGCGTGCTGGAAAATCTCCTCCGCGGTGCGCAGCGTCGGCGGGTCCATGATGCACAGAAGCGGGTCGATGCCGAACTCCGCCTTGATCGCCTTGTTGTAAACCTCCGCCGCCATGCTCGCGCACTTGGCGCCGCTGGGGTGCGGGTTGAACACCACCGAGTTGCCGCTGGCGATCATGGCGATCGCGTTGGCGGTGAGCGTGGGGATCGAGTGGGTCACCGGGGTGATCGCGCCGATCACGCCCCAGGGCGCCGCCTCGTCGAGCCCGATGCCGTTGTCGCCGGAGTAGGCCGCGGTCTTGAGGAACTCGACGCCGGGGATATTTTCGAGAAGCTCGAGCTTGAGGACCTTATGATCGAGCCGGCCGATCTTCGTCTCGTCGAACTCGATCTTGCCCCAGGCCTTCGAGTTCTGCCGCACGATCCGTTTGATCAGCTTGCAGATGCCGTCGCGCACCTTGAGCCCGGCGGAAGCGAGCTGGGCCTGCGCCTTCGTCGCCATCTGCACCGCGGCGTCCACCGCTACGAAGCGACCCGTTGCGGGATCATGCGCGACGATCGGGTGCGGACCGGCGGGCTTGGCCGCGGCGGGCGCGCCTTCACCGGCGGGAACGCCACCGGGGGCGCCGGGCATCGGCGCGGAGCCGTTCGTGCCGAGCCGCTTGATCACTTCCTGGACGACGCTCGAGATGAGGGTCTGTTGGTCCATGATTAAATCCCAAGTTCCGAGTTGCGAGTTCCGGGTTCCGAGTTCGAGCTTTGAACCTCGGAACTCCGAACTCGAAACTCGCAACTATTCGATTTTTTTTCCCATCACGATCGCTTCATCGACGATGCCGATGATGACCGCATCGACGGGCGACTTGTTGAATCCTTCCGCGAGGCGGGCGCTCGACCCCTGCGTGATCATCACGAGCTGGCCCTCGCCGGCGCCGATGGTGTCGACGCAGACGATCGCCCTGCCCGTGATCTGAAACTTCCCGCCGCCGGTCGCAGCCGCCTTGCCCGCGCTTTTCTCATCCTCGTAGTCCACGCGCAGCGGCTCCACGATGAGCAGCTTCTTCCCCTGCATCGAGGGGTCCTTCTGCGTGGTCACCACGTGGCCTTTGACGCGTCCGAGGAACATAAGCAGGGCCTAGGGATTAGGGATTAGGGCCTAGAAAGACAATCAGAGAGCATGTGATGCACGAGCGAGAGCGCCATCGAACCATGCGCCCGGGTTTGCACCCAGGCCCTAGGCCCTCGGCCCTTCTCTCACAGCTTCTCGACGCCGTCATGCGGACGCGGGATCACGTGCACGCTGACGACCTCGCCGACCCGGCGGGCCGCTTCGGCGCCGGCATCGACGGCCGCGCGGACCGCGGCGACGTCGCCTTCGAGCGTGACGGCCACCAGGCCGCTGCCGACCTTGGCGTGCTTCACGAACCGCACGTTGGCGGCCTTGAGCGCCACATCCAGCGCCTCAATCGCGCCGATCAGGCCCTTGGTTTCAATGAGTCCCAGTGCTTGCTGTGCCATGACGAGTGCTCCAAAAAACGTGTGTGTCTATCTTGTCGCGGGTCCAACAAACTTTATTTAGGAAAGCAGGAAAGGAGGAAATCAGGAAGGAAGACTTGGTTCAATCCAATGCCCCATCCGAAGTTTGCTTCCTCATTTCCTTCTTTCCTGCTTTCCTTAATAAAAACTCGATCACCAATCTTCATTCTGTCACAGGACCAACCATTTATTTAGGAAAGCAGGAAAAGAGGAAATTAGGGAGAAAAGAGTTGGTTCAATCCATTCATCCCAATGCTTCCTTCCTCATTTCCTTCCTTCCTGCTTTCCTTAATAAAAACTCGATTAACAACCTTTAATCACCTACCGATCTCACAACCGATCAACGACTGACCGCTTGCGGTTTAGCGCTCGTCAGCGTCTCCACCGTCTGCCTCGCAACGATCAGTTCCTCATTCGTCGGCAGCACCCAGACCTGCGTTTTACTTCCGTCCGCATCGATGCGCGTCTCCGCGCTGCCCTTGGCGTTCTGATTTTTCGACGCGTCGAGCCGGATGCCCGCGAAGTTGAGGTTGGCGCAGATGCCGGCCCGGATGGCCTTGCCGTTCTGGCCGATGCCGCCGGTGAAGACGATCGCGTCCGCGCCGCCTAGGGCGACCAAATACGAACCCACGTAATGCCGGCAGGTTTCAACAAACGCGTCGAGCGCAAGCTGTGCCCGGGCGTTGCCCCCAGCCGCCGCCTGCTCCACTTCGCGCATGTCCGCGCTCACGCCGCTCATGCCGAGCAGGCCCGCCTTCTTGCCGAGCGTCGCGAAAATATCGTCGAGCTTCAGGCCGGCCGCGAGCAGCTTCAGCAGCGCGAACGCATCGAAGTCGCCGACGCGGGAGGCGTGGAACGTGCCGCTCTGGGCGGTCATGCCGAAGCTGTTGGCGATGCTCTTGCCGTTTTCGATCGCGGTGATCGAGCAGGAGCCGCCGAGGTGGCAACTGATGATTCGCTTGGCCGCGGGGTTCAGTTCCGCCATGCGGGTGGCGATGTAGCGGTGGCTCGCGCCGTGGAAGCCGTAGCGGCGGATGCCGAGCTTTTCGGTCCACTCGTGCGGGATACCGTACACCTGCCGGGCGAGCGGGACGGTCTGGTGGTACGCGGTCTCGAACGCCGCGACCTGCGGGACCCCCGGAAGTTTTTTCTGGAAGGCGCGCATCGCCGCGATGTAAGGCGGGTTGTGCTGCGGCGCGACGTCGGCGAACTGCTGCTGCGTGTCGAGCACGTGGTCATCAACAATCACCGCCCCGCTGATGGGCCCGCCGTGTACCGCCTTGAACCCCACCGCTTCGACATCGTTGATCGAGTCGATGGCGCCCAGCGCGACCAGCTCGCTTAAGTGCAGGTCGATCGCGGCCGCATGATCCGCCAGGTCGCGCGTCGACTCGCTGGTGGCGATGCCGTTGGACACGACCGTGTTGCTCTTGCCCTGGCCGATGCGGTCGGACGAGCCCGTCGCAAGGACGCGCTCGGACGGCATATCGAAGAGCTTGTACTTGAAGCTCGTCGAACCCAGGTTGGCGATGAGGACGATCATGGGAGGGAGTGGAGTCAGGAGTCGGGAGTCTGAAGTCGGAGTTCGTACTCCCCTCCCTCTTAGGGAGGGGCTGGGGGAGGGTCGAGCGCTCGATCCAGGCCAACCCTCGTCACAGCGAAGGACACAGCACGATTGGGTGCCGACCCTCCCCTAACCCCTCCCTAAGAGGGAGGGGAATCGGAGTGGCGACACATGATCGCGCCGCGAATCAGAAGCTCTCAATCAACGACTCATGCGGCCGCGCGATCACGTGAGCGGCGATCAGCGTGCCGACCCGGCCGCAAGCTTCGGCGCCGGCGTCAACGGCGGCCTTCACGCTGCCCACGTCGCCCTTGACGATGACGGTGATGAACGCGCCGCCGATGGCGACGGACTTGACGAGTTCGACGTTGGCGGCCTTGAGCATCGCGTCGGTCGCTTCAACGAGGCCGGTCTGGCCTTTGGTTTCGATCATGCCGATGGCGGACATGGGAGGACTCCGAGAGGAAGGGTTTAGGGTTTAGGGTGTAGGGTCGGAAATGGCGAAGGATTAGGGCGTGAGGCTGGCGGGCGGAGCGTGCGGGGTAAGGACCCATGCCCTTGAACCCTACACCCTACACCCTACACCCTACACCCTTCCGTCCTCACTTCCCCGCCGGCTTCTTCGCCTTCGGCAGGATGCCGACCAGCTCGTCGTGCGGGCGCGGGATCACGTGGACGCCGAGCACTTCGCCGATGCGGCCGCCCGCCGCGGCGCCGGCGTCGACGGCGGCCTTGACCGCGGCGACGTCGCCGGTGACGAACGCGGTGACCATGCCGGAACCGATCTTGTCCCAGCCGATCATCGTGACGTTGGCGGCCTTGGTCATCGCGTCGGTCGCTTCGATCAGCGCGACGAGGCCCTTGGTTTCAATCATGCCGATTGCTTGCTGTGCCATTGCGAGTCTCCAGTGGTCAGTAGTCAGTGGTCGGAACGCGGTCGTTTGGGTTTAGCCGCGGAGCAGAGGCTTTGCGTCGCTCCGCGCGGGCCAACATTTGTTCATCACGTCCCGTCGCGCGGAGCGGCGCCGAGCCTTTGCTCCGCGGCTAAACGGGTAAGTTCAGGGTTTGATCAACTCAATATTCGTCGCGCTCTGAAGGTGGCACGCGTTGCCCTCATCGGTGTCGATGTGGACTTCGAGCTTCACCTTCGGGTGCTCGCGAACGCGAATGCTGTCGAACGTCAGGCCGCACGGGCCTGTGATTTTCAGCTTCATCATGTCGCCGTCCTTCACGCCGAAGTGGGCGAGGTCGGCCGGGCCCATGTGGACGTGGCGGGCGGCGCGGATGACACCTTTCGTCATCGTGAGCGCCCCGGCCGGTCCAACGAGAACACATCCGGGGGTTCCTTCGATGTTGCCGCTGACGCGCAGCGGGAGATCGATGCCCATGAAGATGCCATCGGTGTAGCTGAGCTCGACCTGCGTGAAGTTCCGACAAGGGCCGAGGATTCGGATGCCGGGGATCATGCGGTTGCGCGGGCCGATGAGGTTGACCTGCTGCTCGCTGGCGAACTCGCCGGGCTGGTAGAGGTCTTTGAGTTTCGAGAGTTGGGCACCCGGGCCGAAGAGCACTTCGAGGTCGGCGGGCGACACGTGGGCGTGGCGGGCGGAGACGTTCACCACGAGCGGGTTGGGCCCGGCACTGCTGGAAGTAGGGCGGACGAGCCGGCTGACCTCGCCGGTGAGCGTGTCGCGCAGAACCTTGCGGACCATCTGCTCGACGGAGGAACGATCTAGCGTGGCGGTGGCGGTGGGCATGCGGTTGCCTCGGGGCTGAAACCAGAGACTACTTAATCTACCATAACCTGTCAACATATACCAGTAGATTCCACGGAATATCATGATAGTTGTCGAGGGAGGCGTGATTCCACCCGGATTGCCGGAATAATAATGTTGCAAAATGGCGTCGAGACGGTGGCCGCGCGGCCATAGCGCTAAGGGAATATGTGATACTCAAATATAGTATTTACAAATATTTACATCATAAATGATCCAATGGCCTTTATTGGCCTACCTCTTCTGGGTGGTCACGGCGCAAGTTATGATTTCTCCATGACTAGCATTTCACTTCACCATGGGAGGCTCTTGCGCAGCCACGGCCAAGGCCAAACGACCTGCGCCGAGGACGGACTCGCTGTCGCCTGCATCATGTCCTACACTCACAGCCTATGACCACGTTGCCACCCGTCACCGCGGTGCCCGACACCCTCGGCCGGTTCGGCCCGTTCGGCGGGATCTATGTTCCCGAGACGCTGATCGCGGCGGTCGACCAGCTCCGCGCCGAGTATGCGAAGGCCATCGCGGACCCTGCGTTCGTCAAGGAGCACGAGGACCGGCTGCGGCACTATGTGGGCCGCGAGACGCCGCTCTACTTCGCCGGCCGGCTGACGGAGCACTGCGGCGGCGCACGCCTCTACCTCAAGCGCGAGGACCTGGCGCACACCGGAGCCCACAAGATCAACAACTCGCTGGGCCAGGCGCTGCTGACGCGCCGCATGGGCAAGCGCCGCATCATCGCCGAGACCGGCGCGGGGCAGCACGGCGTCGCCTGCGCCACGGCCGCGGCCCACTTCGGCCTCGAGTGCGATGTCTACATGGGTGCCGAGGACATGCGCCGCCAGGCACCCAACGTGAAGCGCATGCAGCTCATGGGCGCGCGGGTGATCAAGGTCGAGAGCGGGTCCAAGACGCTCAAGGATGCAACCAACGCCGCGATGCGCGACTGGATGGAGACCAGCGCGTGGACGCACTACATCATCGGTTCCGTCGTCGGCCCGCACCCGTTCCCGATGATCGTCCGCGACTTCCAATCGGTGATCGGCAGGGAGTGCCGGGCGCAGTGCCTCGATCAGGTCGGTCGGCTGCCCGATGTCGTCGTCGCGTGTGTCGGCGGCGGCTCCAATGCGGCGGGGATCTTCCATCCGTTCGTGAGCGATGAGTCGGTGAAGCTCATCGGCGTCGAGGCGGGCGGACGATCGGACCACAAGGGCGAGCACGCGGCCTCGATCTGCTTCGGCCGGCCGGGGGTGCTGCACGGGTCGCTCAGCTACGTGCTGCAAGATGATGACGGGCAGACCGCGGATGTACACTCGATCTCGGCGGGCTTGGATTATCCCGGCGTCGGGCCGGAGCACGCGTACTGGCACGATGCGGGCCGGGCGAGCTACGTGAGCATCACCGATGCCCAGGCGCTGGAGGCGTTTCAGCTCATCGCGAAGAAGGAAGGCATCATTCCCGCGCTGGAATCGAGCCATGCGCTGGCGCACGGGTTCCACGTGGCGAAGTCGCTGCCGAAGGAGAAGGTTGTGGTCGTGAACCTGTCGGGCCGCGGGGACAAGGACCTCGACGAGGCGATGCGGCTGCTGGGGATGTGAACAGAATTGGGAGGGCGAGGCTCCCGCCGAGCCGTTCGTTTGCGACGGCGCAAGCCGAGCAAACGAAGTTCGCGCGATGAAGCACGATGTGATTCGAGGTCTGCCGCGCGAGCTTCGATCGCTCGGGCCGCGGACGGCCCTCGCAATCGAACGGCTCGGCGGGAGCCTCGCCCTCGCAAGTCCCTCCGCACTTCGCCCTTGTTCCCTATCATTCACCGATGGACCCTGACGATCACGTCTGCCTGTGCTTCCACGTCTCCAAGCGGAAGATCGTGAACTTCTGCAAGCGCGAGAAGCCGGCGTTCCCGAGTCTGATCAGCGAATGCCTGTCGGCGGGAACGGGCTGCATGTGGTGCGTGCCGTTCATCCGCAAGCTGCACGAGCAGGTGATGGCGGGCGTGGCGGAGCCGGACCTGCCGGTGTCGCCGGAGGAATATGCGACGCGGCGGGCGAAGTATCGGGTGACGGGGGAAAGGGAAGGCGGCGAGTAGGCAGTAGGCAGTCGGCAGTTCGAGCCGACGACGGTATCTTCCTGCCTCTTCCCGCCTGGCGCCTGCCGACTGCCTCCTGCCAACTTCCTCCCTCAGCCCGCCTTCTCGCCGCGTTTGACCTCCGGCTTCACCAGCGCCGGATCAGCCACCACGTTGATCGGCACGCTCACCTCGTCGCGCGTGCCGCCCTGCAGGTCGCGGACGCGCACCTTCAGCACGTACTTCCCGACGCCAAGCCGGGCGGGCAGGCGCGTCGGCTGCACGACGTAGAAGTCGCGGCGCTGGTTGCGGCTCTCATCGACGATCTGCTCTTCCGGCTGCCGCCAGACCGCGAGACCGTCGGACTCGTTGAAGAGGATCAGCTCCTGCGACAGCTTCACCTGGTGCGTCGCGCCGCTCTTGACGCTCTTGAAGTGGTCGAGCTCGACGTAGATCACCAGCGGGTGCTCGCGGCCGGCGAGGAAGGTGTCGCTGGCCATCTCTTCGTAGACGCCGAAGCCGCGCACGCGGTCGCACAGCTTGGCGACGCGGATCGCCAGCGGCTGCTCGCCAATGATGGCGTTCAAGCGGTCCGCCAGCATCGAGCGGTCGATCGCTTCGCCGCCGGTCACCTGCTGGCCGAGCGAGGCGAACAGGGCGTGGAACTGCTTGACCAGCTCGCGCTGCGTTGGCGGCAGTTGGGCGAGTTCCTTCTCATCCAGCTTGAACGTCGGATCGACGAGCGCGAGGCCGGCGATGCTCAAGGCCTTCGATGCCGCGGGATCGTGGCTGTCCTTGACGCGCTCCTGGATCAGCTTCAGCAGCGCCTCGCGCCCCGCATCGGCGGTCGTCACCACAGCCGCTTGCGGCTTCGCGCTCTCGGAGACGGGCTTCGTGAGCGTGGGTGCAACCGGCGTGACGGGTTCCACGACCGGCTTCTCAACGGGCTTGACTGGTTCCACCTTCGCCGCCTTCGGCGCCTCGGCGGATTTGAGATATTGCTCATCAACCCACTCGACCGTGCCGGGCGCTGCCTGCGGCTTCACCGGCGTCGGTTCCTTGCCGCCCGCGCCGGCCGCCTTGCTCGCCTCGATCGCCTGCGTCAGCCGCTGGGCGTACGCCTCGGCGTCGGCATCGATGCCCTTGTCACCGGAGGCAAGCCGCGAGGGCGTGACTTCCTTCGAGGGCGCGGCGGGTGTGGAGCGCACCGGCTCGGCCGGCGCTGGCGATGGCGTGCCGCCGGCGCAGCCGACGGTGGCGGCGATGAAGAGCGTGAGCGTCAACGGGGATACGACATGTCGCATGGCGCCTCCTGCGCGAGAGTGGCCGTCGTCCTTGACGGCCCGTAAGGGTGGCACTGACAAGCGTAGTCCGCGAAGCTTGTCAGTGTGTTTCGGGTTCGCTCTCCACTGACAAGGTCTCAGAGCAGCCCTTGTCAGTGCCACCCTATCTCCAGACCTACTTCATCTCATCGGCCAACGTCGCGCAGAAGCATTCGAGATTCGCCAGCGGCTTGCCGAAGCCGGATTTGGAGCGGGCGTCGAGGCGGACGATCTGCCGGAGCATCGGCCCGGTCGCGCTGCTGCCCAGGCGGTTGAGGACCTTGAAAAATGCCTCTTTCCCACCCCAGATCTTCAAGTCTGCGGCTATCTGGTAATCGGAAACACGCTGGCGTCTGAGCATCGCCGCCAGGTGCAACTTCCGGACAATGTCCGCAACGAAATACATGACCAACACTTCGTGATGCCCCGCAAGGTCAATGAGTTCATGGATCGCCTCGATCGCCGCGCCGGCCGGCGTGCCCTTCACCCCGCCCGCCGCTTGCGGTTTAGCGGACGCCAGCGCCGCCAGCACCGCTTCTTGCGCCGCCCACGCCTGCTCATCGCTGCTGCGGCCGACGAGCTGATCGATCATGTCGCCGCGGATCGCCTCGCCGTCATCGACCATCAGGGCAAGCTTGGCGAGCTCATTGTCGAGCCGCATCAGCCCGCAGCCCAGCCGCTGCACCAGCGTGGCGGCGCACTCGCGGTCGAGCTTCCGCTGGTGGTGCGTGGTGGCCCGTTTGATCAGCCAGGTGATCGCCTCCGCCTCGCTGGGCGATTCGGCCTTGATCTTCGCACCGACCTTCTCCACCGCCTTGTCCAGCTTCGGGCTGTTCCAGTTCACGCTGCGCAGCACGAGCGTCGAGCCCTCGGCGGGATTCTCCGCGTAGCGCTCCACCATCTCGCGGTACAGCTTCACGAACTGGTCCGCATCGTCGACGACGACCAACTGGTACGGCTGAAGCAGCGACATCGTCCGCACCTCATCGAACACCTCGGCCGGCTGCACGCGCTGGCCATCGAGCACCTTCGGGTCGATGTCGGCGCCGACCTCCTTGTTGATCGCCTCGCGCAGCTCGGTGAAGGCTTCGCGCTTGGTCATCTCCTCCGGCCCACAGAGGATCAGCACGCGCGTCTGCGTGCCGAGGGCTTTCTTGGGAGTCGCGGCTTTCTTGGCCATGGCGGGATTGTAGCGGGAGGGGGAAATGTCCAATGACCAGTGCAAAATGAAAAATGAAAAAGTCAGAGGCACACCAAGGCACGCTGCTTCACTTTGCATTTTGCATTTTGCATTGGTCATTTTGCATTGGCTTGGTCCGACCCTCCCCCAGCCCCTCCCTAAGAGGGAGGGGAGTGAGACCGCTCGCTTGTTCGAGCTTCTTCTGCCATGGCCCGACCTGCCCGTGCGCCGTCAGGTCGTACTGCATCGGCGTCACCGTGATGAAACGGTCGTACAGCGCGTGTACGTCCGTGTCGGCGAGCGTCTGATGAAAGGAGAAATCCTCGGCCGCCTGGTAGCGGACGCAGCCGTCGACATCCGTAGTCACCGCGTAGTTGTCGCTCAGCGGGCTGGTCGAGACTGGCACGACACGAACGCCGCGCGGCTCGCCGCAGTCGAGGATGGGGATGTTCAGGTTGATCAGCGTATGCGCCGCGAGAGGATTGGCGACGATCGAGTCGATCACCTGCCTTGCGTAGCCGGCCGCCTTGTCCCACTGCACGAGCTTCGGGTCGCCGATGTGGCAGCTCACGGCGATGGCGGGCGTGCCGATGAACGCCGCCTCCCGCGCGGCGGCGACGGTGCCGGAGTAAATCGTGTTGATGCCGACGTTCGCCCCGCTGTTCATCCCGCTGATCACCAGGTCGATCGGCTTAGGCACGAGGTACATCAGCCCGAGCTTCACGCAATCGGCAGGGCGTCCATCGACGGCGATGCCCACGAAGGATTGCTCGCTGATCTTGCACGTCACCACCTGCCGGCGTGTCGGCACCGGCTTGTGAAACGTGACCGCGTGGCTGGTCGCCGACTGCACATCGGCCGGCGCGACGACGAACACCTCGCCCAGCGTGCGGACCGCCCGGTAGAGTGCGGCGATGCCGGGGGCGTGGATGCCGTCGTCGTTGGTGAGCAATATGCGCATGGGCGCAATTGTAGGCGATGCGGGCGCAGCCGAGCCGCAGGGTGAACATGTGCCGCTTAGCGGTCGGCCCGTAGGCTCGGCGGAGGGCCACCGGGTCTGCTGCGTGGTGTCATCGGCGGCGCCGGACCGGGTGGGCCTGCGCCGAGCCTCCGGCCCGACCGCTAAGCGGGGAAATCGCCTGATCGGTCGGTGGCGGCAACCTGTATTATGGTGAGGTCACCAATACGCTTTCGAGGGACGCCATGCGACACGCATCACCGATTGGGCTGATCGCCGCGACACTCCTCTTTGCGAGCTTCTTGACCGCCCGCGGCGAAGACGCGGCGCAGGTCGTCAGCGCGCTCTTCGGCGAGAAGATCAAGAAGGTCGAAGCGACGGCGACGCGCAGCGATGACGTGGCGCTGGCGGCGGAGATGCTCGAAGCGTCGCGCGGCGAGACGGTGACGCCGGCGATGCGGGCGGCGATCTGCGAGAAGGCGAGCGAGCTGGCGATGCGCGACACGGCCGGCTTCGCGACGGCGATCGAGGCGATGAAGCTCTGGCCCATCGAAGGCAGCGCGGCCGAGCAGGCGGTCATCGGCGACAAGCAGAGCGACCTGCTCACGCGGATCTTCCAGACCGGCAAGCCCGCCGACCGACCCACGGCCGGCGCGATGCTCATCGACCTGCTGGTGCGCAGCGGCGAGGCGAAGCTGGAGGCGAACCAGTTCGCCGACGCCGTGGCGATCTTCCGCAAGGCGAGCACCCTCGCCCCGAGGGCAAAACCCGATGCGGTGGCGGCGGTCAAATCGAGATTGGAGCTGGCGACTTACCGCGAGCGCACCGGGCGTCAGATTGAACAGCTCCGCGGCAAGCTGCTTGAAAGTCGCGCCGACACGGCCTCGGCCGAGGCGCTGATCAAGCTGCTGATCCTCGATCAACAGGACGCCAAGGCCGCGGAAGCGTACCTCGATGCCGCAAAGGATGAGGCTCTGAAAAAGATCGTCGCGCTCTTGAACAAGCCGGCGGACGACCTCAGCGCGACCGAGGCGATGACGCTCGCGGAGTGGTTCATGGCCGCCGGAAAAACCGCGCAGGGCCTGACGCTCGGCAGCGTGCTCAGTCAGGCGAAAGCCCATTACGAGCAGGTGCTCGCGCGGAGCGAGGCGGACAACCTGTCGAAGACCAAGGCATCGCTTCAGGTGAAGGACATCGCGGCGAAGCTGGAGAAGATGGAGGCACCGCCCGTCGTGGTGCGGGCCGAGACGGTGCCGCGGAGAGAGGACAAGCGGCTGCAAATTCACTACCTATTCGACTCCGTGAACGTCACGAACAGCACCATCAAGAATCTCGCTGCCGAGAAATGGAATGGCAAGTTAACAGGCGGGAAATTCAGCACGAGCGAGGTCGGTCCCGCGATGGTGTTCGATGGAATCGACAACTTCGTCGACACTGGATTTGGCGAACAACTTGCCACTTGGACCTTTGCGCTCTGGGTCATGGGGGATGAGGAACCCAGATCCCAGCTCGCCACGGGCCCCCTCTACAGCGAGGGTGCGATCACCTTCTCGTGGCACCATCCGCTGGACGACTACCGGGGAAAGGTGGCGACTTTTATCAACAAGGAAATCCCGGCTGCGGGCTTCGGCAAGCTCGAAGGTAAGCGCTGGTACCACCTCGCGGCCACTTACGACGGAAAAACACTCCGCGCTTATTCTGACGGTAAGTTGCAGGGTGAAACGAAAGGACCTGGCGGTTCTTTTTCGCGAACAAACCAGACGATGACGCTGGGTTGTCACAGTGCACGCCGGGAACTCAAGTGGGGCGGGTCGCTCTCTGAATTCCGCTTGTACAACAGCGCCCTCTCAGATGAAGAGATAAAGACATTGGCTGGGATCAAGCCTGTGGCGGGGAAGCAAGCCCAGCGAAATATTTCTGCCAGCGGAGCCTCAAGCACCGGCAAGCCCTCTGACAAATCCATCGACCTCCTCAAGATCATCGACATCGAAAAGAACAAGGTCGCCGGGCGCTGGGAAATGAAGGACGGCAAGCTGATCGGTTATGCCGGCGGTGTTTTCGAGATCCCCTACATCCCGCCCGCCGAGTACGACGTGACCATCGAGTTCGACAGCGACAGCACGCTCGTCGCCCTCGCGCTGACCAAGGGCGAGCAGCGGTTCTGGTGGGGCATGAAGGGCTGGTCGCACACCCTCTGCGGCATCCGCTGGATCGACGGGGCCGACATGAACAGCAACCCGACCACCACCAACTTTCCGATGAGCAACGGCACGCGCTACAGTTGCGAAGTCCGCGTCCGTAACGACAAGTTCACCGCCCTCATCGATGGCAAGACCATCCTCGACTACAAGACCAATTACAAGAACATCGAAGACCAGACCGGCTACCGCATCGGCCCCGGCATGCTTGGCCTGTTCGTCAACAAGCATTCCATGAGCGTCTTCAAGCTCGAAGTGAAGGAAGTCACGGGGCGCGGCAAGGTCGTGAAATAAATAGAAAGGCTCGACATGAAGCGTCAGGTCGGTGCTTCAACGAAAAAGAGCCGGTCATCATGACCGGCTCTTGTCACATGTGCTTTTAGTTGCGATCACTCCGCCGCTGGCGCGCCCTCGGCAGGCGCGGCGGCCGCTTCCGTCTTGGCGGCGCCCTTTTCCTTGCGGAGCTTGGCGGCGAACTCGGTGCGGCGGTGGGCCTTCTCGCGGCGGCGCGAGTAGTTGCCGGAGACCTGCGGGCCTTCTTCGCCGCCGACGAGCATGAGCACGCAGAGCATGCCGCCGTCGCCGATGCGGTGCTTGGCGAGCTTGACGATGCGGGTGTAGCCGCCCTCGCGGTCCGCCATCGCCGGGGCCACGTCGTCCATGATCTTCTGGACGACGCGCGGGCCGTTCTTCAGCTCGTGGTAGCGGTTGACGATGTACCCGTCGGCCTTGAGGGCCTTGCGGTCGAAGTCCTTCAGGTCGCGGTCGACGAGGAAGGGATTGCCGATCTCCATGATGATCCGGCGGCGGGCCGTGAGCTTGTCCTTGGGCTCCTTGGCGAGGTTGCCCTTCTTGGCCGTGGTGATCAGCTTCTCGATGAAGGGGGCGACGCTCTTGGCGCGGGGGACGGTCGTGGTGATCTGGCCGTGGGTGAAGAGGGCGATCGCCAGGTTGCGCCGAAGCGCGAGCCGGTGTTCGCCGTTGCGGCCAAGCATGAATCCGCCTACACGATGACGCATGATAAGGCTCCGGGCAGAGCTATTAGCTGTTAGCTATTAGCTGTTAGCTTTCGGAGCCGGACTTCATCCGGCTCCTCTGGCGATACTTAAGTTCATTCAACTCTAACACGAGCAGTGGCATCGGCTCAAAGCTAATAGCTAAGGGCTAATAGCTAAATGCTCTCTCACACCGTTTCCGTCTTCAGTTCCGCCGGCAGTTCCATGCCCAGCGACAGGTTCATTTCCGACAGCTTCCGCTTCACTTCGCGGAGGCTGGTCTTGCCGAACGAGCGGACCTTCAGGAGCTCCGCATCGGTCCGCTGCACGAGGTCGGAGACCGTCGTCAGCTTCGCCGACTCAAGGCAGTTGCTGGCCCGCACGGAGAGGTCGAGCTCGCTGAGCGGCATCTTGAGCTTGCGGAGCAGGTCTTCCTCGACCTTGGCGGCGGCGCTGGCGGATTCGCTGGCGACGGCGGAGCCGAGCTCGAAGTACTGCACGAACGGGTTCAGGTGTTTGCGGAGGATCTTGGCGGCCTCGACCATCGCCATCTCGGGCGTGACCGTGCCGTTGGTCCAGATCTCCAGCGTGAGCTTGTCGTAGTTGGTCTTCTGGCCGACGCGGGTGTCCTCGACCTTGTAGCGGACGCGGGTCACCGGCGAATAGATCGCGTCGACGGGGATCACGCCGACCTCGCGGTCCTCGGTGCCCTCGTAATACTCACTCGCCGGGACGTAGCCGCGGCCCTTCTCGACCGTGAACTCCATGTCGAAGTCCACTTCCTTCGTCAGCGTGGCGAGCACCAGCGACTTGTTGTGGATGGTGACGCTGGTGTCCGCCTCGATCAGGTCGTTGGTGACCTCGCCGGGGCCCTCGGCCTCGAGCTTCATGATCTTGGGCTCGTCGGAGTCGACGGAGACGATCATGTTCTTGACGTTCAGGACGATGTCGGTCACGTCCTCCATCACGCCGTCGAGGCTGGTGAACTCGTGCGATGCGCCCTTGATCTTGATCTTGGTGACGGCCGCGCCCTCGAGGGAGGAGAGCAGGATGCGGCGGAGGCTGTTTCCGACGGTGGTGCCAAAGCCGCGCTCGAAGGGCTCGACGGTGAACTTGCCATAAGTGGCGTTGTTCAACTCGGCGTCGGGCACCACGCGGGTGGGCAGTTCGAGACCTCGCCAACGGATTCGCATGAGAAGTACTCCGGCAATTCAGCAGACCTTGGAAGCGGGCAAGTGGCACGCACTTCCGTAGTTGAATCTCCATCAGCACGCCGGAGGCCTTCGCTGCTGAACCGAAGGCACGGCTTCTGTGATGGAGAGAGGGAGCGAAGCTTATTCGACAGAGAGATCGGTTTCTATTGTTGACCGATGACTTGCGTTCAAGCCCGACGATGAGGCTCGGCGAATCGTCGGGGTACATGTCGTCGTCACCGGCCGATACCCCGACGATTCGCAAAGCCTCATCGTCGGGCTTGGGGGGAACCGTCAAGGTCGCGGCAGCGGTGCGAAGCCGCGAGCGGCTTAGACGCGGCGCTTCTTGCGGGGGCGGCAGCCGTTGTGCGGGATGGCGGTGCGGTCCTCGACGGCGCTGATTTTCAGGCCGGCGCGCTGCAGGGCGGTGACGGCCGACTCGCGACCGGAACCGGCGCCGCGGACGCGGACTTCGACCTCGCTCATGCCGACCTTCTTGGCCTTGATGGCGCACTCTTCTGCGGCGCGGGTGGCGGCGAAGGGCGTGCTCTTGCGCGAGCCCTTGAAGCCGACGGTGCCGGCCGAGGCCCAGCAGATCGTCTCACCGTTCATGTCGGTGATGGTGACCTGCGTGTTGTTGAACGACGCCTTGACGTGGGCGATGCCGCGGGTGACGCCGCGACGGACTTTTTTCTGTTTCTTAGCCATGGTGTTCCTCGAAGTTGGCGTTGCCTCTATCCCGACAAGGGCGGGCAACTGGCTTCGGATTAGGTCTGTGGTCTTACTCCCCTCCCTCTTAGGGAGGGGCGGGGGGAGGGTCGAGTCTGCGATTGACTGAGACGCTAGATACAGCGGACGAACAGTTGATTCTGTGCCCGACCCTCCCCTAACCCCTCCCTAGGAGGGAGGGGGATCGGAGCGGACCGGGCCGAACCGTTTACTTCATCGCCTTGACGCCCTTCTTGGTCGCGACCGTCTTGCGGCGGCCCTTCCTGGTGCGGGCGTTGGTCTTGGTGCGCTGGCCGCGGACGGGCAGGCCGCGGCGGTGGCGGTCGCCGCGGTAGCTCCTGATGTCGCGCAGCCGGCCGATGTTCTGAGCCACCTGGCGGCGCAGGGCACCCTCCACGATGTACTCGTTGTCGATGATCGTGATGATCTTCGACAGTTCCTCTTCGGTGAGGGTGTTGGCCCGCTTCTGCGGATCGATCGAAGATTCCGTGAGGATCTTCATCGCGTTCACCGGGCCGATGCCGTGGATGTAACGCAGGGCGATCCGGATGGGCTTCTTGTCGGGGATGTCAATACCGGCGATACGAGGCATGGTGTGCTCCGGGGACTAAGGCAGGGGCGGGCAAGTCGGCAGTCGGCAGGAGGCAGTCGGCAGTGCGGAAGGCGAGGCTCTTAACTGCCTACTGCCTACTGCCGCTGCCTACTTCCTCTCAACCTTGGCGCTGCTTGTGTTTCGGGTTGCTGCAAATGATGCGCACGACGTTCTTGCGGCGAACGACCTTGCAGTTCTCACAGATTCGACGGACGGCGGATCGGACTTTCATAAAGCACCTGGGGGAAGAGGTCAGAAGTCAGAAGTCAGAGGTCAGCCGAGCTGACCATTCTGATATCCAAGTTCCGATCTCTAATAATTGTTTTACACCTCTGACTTCTGAACTCTGACTTCTGCCCTCTGACCTCTGACCTCTGACCTCTGACCTCTGACCTCTGACCTCTGACTTCTGACCTCTGACTTCTGACCTCTAATGCCGGTACGTGATGCGGCCGCGGGTCAGATCGTACGGGCTGATGTCGACGGTGACACGGTCGCCGGGGACGATCTTGATGTAGTGCATCCGCATCTTGCCGGACAGTTGGGCGAGGATCTCGGGCTTGTTGGGCATGTCCAGCCGGACGCGGAACATCGCGTTGGGCAGGGCGTCAACCACTTCGCCTTGAGCCTCGATTTTGTCTTCTTTGGCCATACGTTTCGTTCGATTCACGTTCCTGCGGGTGGCACTGACAAGCGCAGTCTTCGGAGCTTGTCAGTGGCGATCCAAACTGCGCTCACACAGACAAGCTCCGCGGACTCCGCTTGTCAGTGCCACCCAATCCGTTCGGTCCACAGCGGACCTTACTTGCCATCGGTCAGCACTTCCGACCCACCGGCGACCACGGCGACCGTGTGCTCGTAGTGCGCGGCCGCCTTGCGGTTCAGACTCTTGACCGTCCAGCCATCCTTCATCACTTCGGTGTCATCCTTGCCGCCGAGGATGCACATGGGCTCGATCGCCAGGGTCAACCCTTCCCGCAGGTCGAAGTCGCGCCAGCGGGCGTCGCGCGGGTCGTAGTAGTTGGGCACCTGCGGTTCTTCGTGCAGGCTCTGCCCGACGCCGTGACCCACGAAGTTCTTCACCACGCCGTAGCCGTTGCGTTCGGCGAAGTTCTGCATCAGCCGGGCGATCTGGCTCCACTTACGGCCCGGCTTGATGTTGTCGATCGCCAGCTCGAGCACGTGCTGCGTGTCTTCGCACAGTTTCCGCACCGCCGCCGGCACGTTGCCCACCATCACCGTCGTCGCCGCGTCGCCGCACCAGCCGTTGAGCTTGACGCCGCAGTCCACGCTGACGACGTCGCCGTCCTTGATCACGCGGTCGCAGGGGATGCCGTGCACCACCTCGTCGTTGACGCTGATGCACACGTCGCCTGGGAACCCTTCGCCGGGGACGTACGTCGGGTAGTTCTTAAACAAGCCCGTCGCGCCCGCCGCCGTGTATATCTCGCAGCACTGCCGGTTGATTTCCGCCGTCGTGATGCCCGGCTTACAAATCTCGTGGCAACGATTCAGCACGCTCCTGACCAGCCGGCCCGCCTCGCGCATAAGCTGGAGCTGCTCGGCGGTCTTGAGCGTGATTTTGTTCCTGCGTTTCGTCTGCAACATCTCGTCCCCCTGCCGATTTCGGCGGGGGCGGTACAGAAGGACCATCGTACCGCTAAATCGTTTTCATCACAAGTTGCCGCTTCCGATCCCCCTCCCTCTTAGGGAGGGGTTAGGGGAGGGTCGAGCGCACACCCTCACACAAACCACCGCCTCGGGGAGGGCGTCACCACCATCGGACGCCGACCCTCCCCCAGCCCCTCCCTAAGAGGGAGGGGAGTAAGAGAACTCAACTCCCGCGCGCGCTCCTGATCTTCGGTCCCTTCCCGCCGCCGCCGGAGCCGAGGAAGCCCTGGTAGTTGCGCATCAGGAGGTTCGCCTCGATGCGCTGCACGAAGTCGAGCATCACGCTCACGGTAATGAGCAGGCCGGTGCCGCCCAGGAAGCTCGAGACGAAGAACGGCACGTTAAAGACGCCGGCGATGATCGTCGGAATGACCGCGATGACCGCGAGGAATCCGGCGCCGACGTAGGTGATGCGCTCCATCACGGTTTCGAGGTATTCCGCGGTGCGCGGGCCGGGCCGCAGGCCGGGGATGAAACTGCCGTGGTCGCGGAGGTTGGTGGCCATCTCCTTGGGCTGGAACTGGACGGTGGTCCAGAAGTAGGCGAAGAAGTAGATCAGCCCGATGTAGATGAAGATGTAGATGAAACCGCCGCCCATGCTGAGGTTGCGGCTGAGGAAGCGGACGAAGGGGCTGTCGCCCGAGAGCTTGCCGAGCCAGGTGACCAGCAGCGACGGGAACATCATCAGGGCGGAGGCGAAGATGATGGGCATGACGCCGCCGTGGTTGACGCGGAGCGGCAGGTAGCTGCGCTGGCCGCCGTAGACGCGGCGGCCGCGGGTGTGTTTGGCCTGCTGGATCGGGATGCGGCGCTGGCCCTGCGTGATGATGATCGAGCCGGCGACGACGAGGACGAAGGAGGCGATAAGGATGAGCACCTTCATCGGGCCGAACTTGTCGGCCTCGCCGCTGGTCATGTCGAAGTTGCCGACGATGAACCCGATGGCGTCATCCATGTTGGTGAGGATGCCGGCCGTGATGATCAGGGAGATGCCGTTGCCGATGCCGAACTTGTCGATCTGCTCGCCGAGCCACATCAGGAAGACGGTGCCGGCGGTGAGGCCCATGACGCCGCAGATCCAGAAGGTGGCGGTGCCCGACCACTCGGGGTAAACGTGCCGACTGCTCTGCATGAAGCCGACCCAGAAGACGCCCTGCACGATGCAGAGCCCGACGGTGGCGTAGCGGGTCCACTCGCTGATTTTCTGCTGGCCCGCCGCGCCCTCTTTCTTCAGGTGCTGAAGCGAGGGCAGCACGGTCGCCAGGAGCTGGAAGATGATCGACGCCGAGATGTACGGCATGATGCCCAGGCCGAAGATCGTGCTCTGGCCCAGCGTGCCGCCGGTGAAGATGCCCATGAACTGAAGCACGTTGCCCGCCGCGCTGCCCTCGCCGTCGGCCGGCTCGGTCAGTTTCTCGGCCCACTCGCGGAGCTGCTCCTGGTCGACGCCCGGCAGCGGGATGAAAAACCCGATGCGGTAGATGACCAGCATCCCCAGCGTGAAAAGGAGCTTGTTGCGCAGCTCCTTGATCTTCCACATGTTGATGAAGGCGTTGAGCATGGTGTGAGCTGTAGACGGTGAACTTTCGGTGCCACGGGTCGGCTTTGAGACCCGTGTGGATTAGCGGTGGAACGAAATCTACACGGGTCGCCGAGCCGACCCGTGGCACCGTCAATCACTCCGCGGGCTTCTCTTTCTTGGGCTTGTCCTTCTTGGGCTTCTCGCCACCTTCAGCAGCCGCGCCTTCGGGCTTGGCCTTCTTTTCCTTCTTGCCCTCGACCGGCGCCGCCGCAGCGTCCGCCGCCGGGGCTTCGGCCTTCTTCTTGCCTTCGGCCTTCTCGGGGATGCCGGCGGGGGTGATGATCTTGACGATCTCCTTGCCGACCGGGCCGTTGGCGGTGCCGCCGGCCTTGGCGATCTTGGCGGCGGCGGACTTCGAGAAGTACGCGGCGGTCACCGTGAGCTTCTTGGTCAGTTCGCCGTCGCCGAGGATCTTCAGGTCGGTCTTGGTGTCGTGGATAAGGCCCGCCTTGACGCACGCCTCGGCCGTCACTTGCGCGCCGTCCTCGAACTTCTCGTTCAAGTCCTTCAGGTTGACCACCACGAAGTGCTTCTTGAAGTCGAAGTTGCTGAAGCCGCGCTTGGGAAGGCGGCGGAAGAACGGGGTGGAACCACCCTCACGGCTGGCGCGGATCGAGCCGCCCCAACCGGAGCGGGCGCCGGCGCCCTTCTGGCCACGGCCGCAGGTCTTGCCGTGACCGCTGGCGATGCCGCGGCCGAGCCGCTTGCGCTTCTTGTTGCAAGGGACATGGGGGGTAATGTCGTGGATCATCATGGCGGAAAACTCGCGTAAAATCCAAACTTCAAAATCCGAGCTCCAAACAAGCTCCAACCTTCAAAATCCAAGCTGCTGTTCCAAGCGTCCTTCGCGCTTCGCTCCGTTTGTGTCTCAATTGGAGCTTGTTTGGAGCTTGGCATTTGGAGTTTGGAGCTTCAACTTCAGGCCGGCGCGGCTTCGCCGCCAGTGGCGGGGGCTGCGGCGGCGGGTGCGGCAACCGCGGGTGTGCTGGCTTCATCTTCACGGCGGCCGCGGCGGCCCTTGCCGCCCTTGGCGCCGCCCTTCTGGCCCACCTTGTTGACCGGGCCCTTGACGCGCTCGGCGGAGGAAACCGCGGCCGGGGCGTAGCGGCGGCCGGCTTCGAGCATCCGCTCGACATCGGTGTCGTCGAGCTCGACGCCGCGGACGGTGGCCAGCGTGTTCTTGCGGCGGAGCGAACGGAGGCCTTCGAGGGCGGCCTTCACGAGGTTCTTCTGATTGGTCGAGCCGTAGGCTTTCGTCAGGCAGTCGCGGACGCCGGCCATCTCGAGGATGGCGCGGACGGTGGCCCCGGCGATGACGCCCGTGCCGGGGGCGGCGGGCACCATGCGGACCTTCGACGCGCCGAAGCGGGCGTTGACCGCGTGGGGCAGCGTGCCTTCCTGGAGGGCGACCTGGAACATCTGCTTGCGGGCGTTCTTCTGGGCCTTCTCGATGGCCGAGGGAACACCGGGCGCCTTGCCGTAGCCGATGCCGACGCGGCCGCGCCGGTCGCCGACGACGACCAGGGCGGAGAAGCTGAACCGCCGGCCGCCCTTGACGACCGCCGCCGTGCGGTAGATGCCGACGGTGGTGGATTCGAGTTCCTGCGATTCGTCTGAGATTCGTTCGGATGCCATGAGTGAAGCCTTTGCTTGACGAGCCGCGACCGTGAGGAAGCGGTTGTCTTTGAATTCTCGATCAAACCCACTCCCTTACGGTCGTGGCTCGTTTCGGATCAAAACTGCAACCCGCCGGCGCGGGCGCCGTCGGCCAGGGCCTTGACGCGGCCATGGTACTTGAAGCCGTTGCGGTCGAAGGCGACCTTGCCGATGCCGGCCGCCTTCGCCTTTTCGGCGAGGCGCTTGCCGATCTCGGTGGCGGCCGCCTTGTTGCCGCCGACGGCCTTGGCCTCGACACTGCTGGCGGAGACGAGGGTCTTGCCGGTGGTGTCGTCGATGATCTGGGCGTAAATGTGGCTCAGGCTGCGGAAGACCGACAGCCGGGGACGCTCGCTGGAGCCGAGCACGTGCTTGCGCACCCGGATCTTGCGGCGGAGCTTACGTTTTGCTTTGACTTTCGTTGTATCCATGATTGCACCGAAGCGGTCAGGGGTCGGGGCCAGGAGTCAGGAGTCAGGAGTCAGGAGTCAGGAGTCGGGAGTCAGGAGTCGGGAGTCAGGGGTCGGGAGTCAGGATCACATTTCTGGGTGCCACGGGTCGGCTCTGCGACCCGTGTTTTGCGTTCACCTGCACGGGTCGCCGAGCCGACCCGTGGCACCGGTTCAACGCGCCACCGGTGACGCCTTCGATCACGCCGAGCCACCGGCGAACTGCTTGCCTTGCTTGCGGACGATGATCTCGTCGGCGTACTTGATGCCCTTGCCGTTGTACGGCTCGGGGGGGCGGTGCGAGCGGATCTTGGCGGCGACCTCGCCGACGGCCTGCTTGTCGGTGCCGGCGACGGTGATCTTGTTCTGCACCGTCGTCACGGTGACGCCGGCGGGAACGACCACTTCGCGCACGTCGGCGAAGCCGACGGTGAGCATCACCTTGTTGCCCTTGACGGCCACGGACCAGCCCACGCCGTTGAGTTCCAGCTCCTTCTTGAAGCCGGTGGTCACACCGATGATCATGTTCTCGATCAGGGCCCGGGTGGTGCCGTGCATGGCGCGGTCGATCTTGCCGTCGCCCTTGCGGGTGACGACGACCTGCTTGGCGGCCTCGTCGACCTTCACGGCCACCTCGGGGCGGTGGGTGAAGGTGAGCTTGTTCTTGCCGGACTCGACGGTGATCAAGCGGTCCTTGACCGCGACCTTGACGTTGGCCGGCAGAGCCACGGGTTTTTTGCCGATTCGGGACATTGGGAACTCGCAGGTCAGAGGTCAGAGGTCAGAGGTCAGGTCGGAAGCGGGTCTTATCTGACCTCTGACTTCTGATCTCTGACCTCTCGTTCATTCCACGGTACACAACAGCTCGCCGCCGACTTTCGCGCTGCGGGCCTTGCGGTCGCTGAGCACGCCTTGCGGGGTGGAGACGATGGAGATGCCCATGCCGGCCATCGGGCGGGGCAGCTTGTCGACGCCGACGTACACCCGGCAGCCCGGCTTGCTGGCCCGCTTGATCTGCGTGAAGGTGGGCTCGCCGCGCGGGCCGTAGCGGAGCTCGACGCGGAGGATGCCTTGGCGGCCGTCCTCGATCACATGGAAGGCGCCGATGTAGCCCTCTTCCTTGAGCACCGTGGCGATGCCCTGGCAGATTTTGCTGTTGAGGCAGTCCACCTTCGCCGACCGGTTGCGGGCGGCGTTGCGGATGCGGGTCAACATGTCGGCAATGGTGTCGGTCAACGACATTCGTGCTCTCCGAAAGCTATTAGCCGTTAGCTATTAGCCATAGCCCAGAATCATCTGGGCGGGATCGTGGTCTTTCCGTCTTAGCTAATAGCTAAAGGCTAATAGCTAACTGCTTTCTACTCACCAGCTTGACTTGCGCATCCCCGGGATCTTGCCTTCGAGGGCCAGCTCGCGGAACTTGATGCGGCACAGCTTGAACTTCGCCAGGTTGCCACGGCTGCGGCCGGTGAGGGCGCACAGGTTGCGGACGCGGGTCGGGCTGGCGTCGCGCGGGAGCTTCTGAAGCGCGGCGTAGTCGCCCGCCTTCTTCAGCGCCAGCCGCAGCTCGCGGTATTTCGCCACCGTGGCCTTCACCCGATCGTTCCGAACTACCGTCGATTTCGTGGACATTGATTCGCTCCGTAAATCACAAATCGCAAATCACAAACTCCAAATCACCAATCGCGCCTTACGACCCGACCCGGCGCGGGGCGCGGTCTTCGGGCTTCTGGAACGGCATGCCCATCTCCTTCAGCACGAAGAGCGACTTGTCGTTGTCGCTGTTGGTGAAGACGATGTTGATGTTCATGCCGTGGATGAAGTCCACCGCGGCCATGTCGACCTCGGGGAAGATGCCTTGTTCGGTGACGCCCATGGCGTAGTTGCCGCGGCCGTCGAAGCTCTTGGGGTTCACGCCGCGGAAGTCCTTGATGCGGGGGATCGCCAGGTTGATCAGGCGGTCGAGGAACTCCCACATGCGGTCGCCGCGAAGCGTCACGCGGGCGCCGTTCTCGTAGCCGGCGCGGACCTTGAAGTTCGCCACCGACTTCTTGGCGATGGTGATCACGGGCTTCTGGCCGGTGATGATGGTCAGGTCCTTGAGCACCTGATCCTTGTGCTTGGCGTTGAGCTTGGTGCCTTCGAGGCTCTTGCCCATGCCAACCTGCACCACGATCTTGTCGAGGCGCGGCAAAGCCATCGGGTTGGTGACCTTGAAGGACTCCTTGAACTTCGGCGTCACTTCGTCGGCGTACTTGGTTTTCATTCGCGGGGTCATGGTCTTGTTCCAGACATTCGGTCGTGCTATCGGCGGTGCCACGGGTCGACTCGGCGACCCGTGTACTCGTCCGTCCTGCGCACGGGTCGCCGGGCCGACCCGTGGCACCATCAAAATACACCCATCCGATTACTTCTTCGCGGCCTTGGGCGCCTTGCGGATGGGCTGGCCGATCTGGGCGCCGGTGCTGACGGCGACGCGCACCTTCGAGCCGTCGGGCTTCTCCACGAAGCGCACGCGGGTCGGCTTGCCGTCGACCACGGGCAGCACGTTGGAGATGTGCATGGGCATCTCCTTGTCGATCACCGCGCCCTGCGGGTTGCCCTGGCTGGGCTTGACGTGCTTCTTATGCACGTTAATGCCTTGGACAAACACCAGGTCGCGCTTGGGGACCACGCGGAGGATGGTGCCCTGCCGGCCCCTGTCGTCGCCGGTGATCACCTGCACCAGGTCGCCTTTTCGTACGTGTCGAGGCATTGAGAAGCCCTTAGCAATTAGCTGTTAGCAATAAGCTTTCGATCCGATCAAACCCGTGCTGTCGTAAGCTAATAGCTAACCGCTAATAGCTGACAGCTCTTTCACAACACTTCCGTCGCGAGCGAAACGATCTTCATGAAGTTCTTCTCGCGCAGCTCGCGGGCCACGGCGCCGAAGATGCGGGTGCCGCGCGGGTTGCCTTCATCGTCGATGAGCACCACGGCGGTGCGGTCGAACTTCACCATGCTGCCGTCCTTGCGGCGCAGCGGCTTGGCGGTGCGGACCACCACGGCCTTGACCACGGTGCCGGCCTTGAGGTCCGAGCCGGCCATCGCCTTCTTCACCGAGCAGACGACCTTGTCGCCGACGGTGGCGGTGCGGCGGGTGAACGCCCCCTTGCGGGTGGTGCCGCCCATGACCTTGATCACGTAAGCGATCTTGGCGCCGGTGTTGTCGGCCACGTCTACTCTGGATTCGTTCTGAATCATGACTGATTTCCTTTAGGAGCGCTAAGCCGCGAGCGGCTTAAATGGCGGCCGGCGCCTTCTCGAGCACCTTCACCAGCCGCCAGCTCTTGGTCTTGCTGATGGGCCGGCAGTTGGCGATCTCCACGCGGTCGCCGAGCTTGCTCTCGTTCTGCTCGTCGTGGACGTGGAACACGCTGGTGCGCTTCAAGTACTTCCCGTACTTGGGGTTCTTCACGGTGAAGCTGATCTCGACCTTGCGGGTCTTGGCCCGCTTGTCGCCGGTGACCACGCCGATCTTGGTGCCGGTCAGCGGGTCGCGCGGTGCGGCGGCGACGGCGGCCGGCTTGGGGGCCCGGGGGGCGCGGGCCGCGGGGACTTTCTTAGCTGGTGCCTTGGTGTCTGCCATGGATCAGGCCTTTTCCTTTGCGGTCTTGAGCTGGCGGGTTTTCTGCTCGGTGAGCAGCCGGGCGATGTCGCGGCGGATGTTGCCGAGCTGACGCGGGTTCTCGAGCTTTTCGGTGACCGCCTGCGAACGCAGCTCGAAGAGCTGGCGGCGGAGCCGGTCGTGCTCGACCTTGATCTCTTCGTCGTTGAACTTGTGGACTTCGGTGGCTTTCATGGTTCGGTCTCGGTTCTGGCGGCACGGTCGGGTGGCACTGACAAGCGGAGTCTTCGGAGCTTGTCAGTGGCGGCGTCTCGGGTGGCTCAACACTGACAAGCTTCGCGGACTGCGCTTGTCAGTGCCACCCCAACTTGATCAGGCGTGGCGGCGTTCGACGAAGCGGGTCTTGAACGGCATCTTGTGGGCGACGCGGGTGAAGGCCTGCACGGCGATGTTGCGGGCCACGCCGGACATCTCGTACAGGATCGTCCCGGGCTTCACGACGGCGGCCCAGAACTCGGGCTCGGCCTTGCCGGTGCCCATTCGCGTCTCCAGCGGCTTCTTGCTGATCGGCTTGTCCGGGAACACGCGGACGAACAGCTTGCCTTCACGGGCGACGAAGCCGCGGGCCGCGACACGGCCGGCTTCGATCTGCCGGGCGCTTAGCCAGCCCATCTCGAGGCACTGAAGGCCGAACTCGCCGAACGCGACGTAGTTGCCGCGGGTGGCGTTGCCCTTCATCTTGCCGCGCTGCTGCTTCCTGAACTTCACTCTTTTGGGCATCATTGCCATGACAAAAAACCTTTAGTTCCGAGTTCGGAGTTCCGAGTTCCGAGTTCCGAGTCAGCCGGTTCAGTTCCGCAACTCGGAACTCGGAACGCGGAACTCGGAACTACTGTCTTACCGCCGGCCGCGAGCGCGGGGCCGGGCGCCGGCCGCCTTGCTTTCCAGCTCGCTTTCCTTGATCGCGTTGTACATGCCCTTGTAGATCCACACCTTGATGCCGATGGCCCCGTAGGTCGTGAAGCTCTCGGCGAAGCCGTAATCGATGTTCGCTTGCAGCGTCGCCAGCGGGATCGACCCGAGGCGAATCTCCTCGTTGCGGCTCATCTCGTGGCCACCCAAGCGACCCGAGAGCAGGATCTTCACGCCCTTGGCGCCTGACGCCATCGCGGCCTCGGCCTTCATCTTCAGCACCCGGCGGAAGCCGGCACGCTTGAGGAGCTGCTCGGCGATGGACTCGGCGACCAGCTTCGAGTCGGCGTCGGGGTTGGTCACCTCGATGCAGTTGACCACCACGTTGCGGCCGGTCAAGCCAGCGAGGTCCTGCGACAGCCGTTCGATCTCGGCACCCTTGGGCCCGATGACCAGGCCGGGGCGGGCCGTCTTGATGATCACCTTGAGCTCTTCACGGGTCCGCTCGATGTGGACATCGGAGACAGCCGCGAAGGGCGGGCGGCGGTTCAGGCGGTTGTCGATGTACTTGCGGATCCGCTGGTCCTCGACCAGCAGCTCGCCGTACAGCGCCTTGGGCGCGAACCACCGGCTCTTGTGGGCCTCGGTGATGCCGACGCGGAAGCCGAATGGATGAACTTTCTGTCCCATGGTGGTGTCGGGGTTCAGGGTTTAGGGTTCAGGGTGCGGGCCAAGGCATTCAACATTGCTCTCACAGCGGGTCCACGCCCACCGTGATGTGGCTGGTGCGCTTCAAAATCTGGTGGGCGCGGCCGCGGTCCTTCGGCTGGAAGCGCTTCATGGTCGGGCCGGAGTCCACGCGGGCCTCGGTGACCTTCAGCTTGCGCGGGTCGACCTCCGCCTGGTCGGCGTTGGCCTGAGCCGCGAGCAGGGCCTGGCGGACCAGCACCGCGCCGCGGCGCTTGGAGGTCTGCAGGATGGCGAACGCCTCGTCGATGCGCTTGCCCATGATCATCTTGATCACCGGGCGCAGCTTCGTCGGGCTGATGCGGGCGCCGCGGTGTACGTTGGTGAATTTCGACATTGTGAACTCCGAAGAAGCTATTAGCGGTTAGCTATTAGCTTCAATCCATCACAAGGCAGTTTCAATCTTGCGACTCTGGCTAATAGCTAAAAGCTAGTCGCTAACTGCTTCCCACTCACACCGCGCCGGTCGAACGCTGGGCCTTGGTGCCGGCGGTATGGGCACGGAACACGCGGGTCGGGCTGAACTCGCCCAGCTTGTGCCCCACCATGTCTTCGGTGACGAACACGTTGTGGAACATCTTGCCGTTGTGGACCAGGAACGTGTGCCCGACGAACTCGGGCACCACGGTCGTCGGCCGCGACCAGGTCTTGATGGGTTCTTTGCGGCCCATCTGGTTCAGCTTCTCCACCTTGCGGTAGAGCTTCTCGTCGACAAACGGACCTTTTTTCGTGCTTCGTGCCATGGGGAGCCTTTGGGGAGCTACTAGCAATTAGCTATTAGCTTTTAGCCTCAAACCAAAAACATCAATTCCGACCATTTTTCTGGCTAATAGCTAACAGCTAATAGCTCATAGCTTCTCTTACACCGTCAACTGACCGAACCGCACGCTGAACCGGCGGCGGATGATGCGCTTGTTCGAGGGCCGCTTGGGGTTGCGGGTCTTGCCGCCCTTGGCGAGCACGCCGCTCATCGACACCGGCGGACGGTTTTTCTTGCTGCGGCCCGAGCCACCACCGAGCGGGTGGTCGTTGTGGTTCGTCGCCATGCCGCGGATGTGCGGCCGGATACCCTTGTGACGGCTGCGGCCGGCCTTGCCCCACACCACGTGCTGGTGGTCGGTGTTGCCGACCTGCCCGATGGTCGCCCGGCATTCGAGGGCGATCTGGCGGATTTCGCCGGACGGGAACACGAGGGTCGCCCAGCCCGCTTCCTTATTCGTCAAGCGGGCGTAAGTGCCGGCCGAGCGGCAGAGTTGGCCGCCGCGGCCGGCGATCATCTCGATGTTGTGTACGTTCAGACCGGCGGGGATATGCGCCAGCGTCGTGCAGTTGCCGACCTTCGGCTCGACCGTACCCTTGGCGGACTCGATCGTGTCGCCGTCGGTGATGCCCACGGGCGCGAGGATGTAGCGCAGTTCGCCGTCGGCGTACTCGACCAGCGCGATGTGGCAGGTGCGGTTGGGGTCGTACTCGATGCCGATGATCTTGCCCGTCACGCCGTCCTTGTTGCGCTTGAAGTCGATCACGCGGTAGCGCTGCTTGGCGCCGCCGCCGCGGCTGTGCACGGTGATCTTGCCGTGGTGGTTGCGCCCGCTGTCCTTGATCTTGGGCTTCAAGAGCGTCTTCTCGGGCTTCTTCTTGGTCACTTCGGCATGAATGTTGACCGACGAGTTACGTCGCCCGGCGCTGGTTTTTTTGTAGACGCGAATCGGCATGGGTCAATCCTTGCAAATCGAGGCGAAGATTGCGGTGCGCCTTACCCTCACCCCAACCCTCTCCCTAAGAGGAGAGGGAGTCATCAGAACAAATCGATCGAATCATCCATGTGGAGCTCGACGGTCGCCTTCTTCCAGTCGCCGGATTTCGTCTGGCCAAACTTGGTGCGGAAGTGGACGCCCTTCCTGACCTGGGTGCGGACCTTGTTGACGCGGACCTTATAAAGATCCTCGACGGCCGCCTTGATCTGCGGCTTGGTGGCGCGCTTGTCCACGAGGAAGGAATAGCGGTTGAGCGCCTTGCCGGTGTTGGGGCCGCGCGACTTGACGCCGGTGGCTTCCCAGGTGCCCTTCTCGGTGATGAGCGGGCGCTTCACGATATAGGTGGAGTCGAGCGTCATTTACTTGGCCTCCTGCTTGGCGCCTGCGGCGGCCTTGGCAACCTTGGCGGGCTTTGCGGGTTTGGCGGGTTTCTCGGCCTTGGGGGCTTTCGCAACTTTCGCGGCCTTGACGGGCTTCTCGACCTTGATGCTCTGGCCGTCGACCTGCGACTTGGCGCGGTCGAGCCAGGCCTCGAGCGTCGGGCGGTCCACCACCAGATAACGGTGATTCAGCAGGTCGAACGCATTGAGGCGGTCGGCCTGGGTGACGGTCACGTGATCGAGGTTGGAGGCCGACTTGGCTGCCGGGCTGGAGGTGTCGCTGACGGCGACGAGGCAGGTGCGGTCGACTTTCAAGGCGGAGAGGAGTGAAGCGAACTGCTTGGACGAGGGCTTGTCGAACTTGAGGCCGTCGATGAGCTTGATTTCATTGTCGACGGCCTTGGCGAGCAGCGCGTTGCGGTTGGCCAGGCGGCGCATCTTGATCGGCATGTCCTGCCGCCAGGAGTGCGGGCGCTTGGCGTGGCCGTGGGCACCGTGGCGGAGAATATTGGTTTTCTTATCGCCGCGGCGGGCGTTGCCGGTGTGTTTTTGCTTATAGAGCTTGCGGGTCGAACCGCTGACTTCGTGGCGGTTCTTGGTCTTGGAGGTGCCGAGACGCTTGTTGGCGTGAATCCGCACGTAGGCCTGCTTGAGCAGACCGTGGCGCACCTCACCGCCGAGCAGCGCCTCATCGAGCTGGAGCGTGCCGACCTGTTGGCCTTGCAAGTTGTGGATGGCGACGTCAATCATGGGAAACCTTGAAAAGCTATTAGCTGCTAGCTTTTAGCTATAAGCCAGAGTCTGGGAACGCACCAGCATGTCGTGCCGTCGCAGTATCTTGCGGAGCAAGCGGTTGGGGCTAATAGCTAACAGCTAATCGCTAACCGCTTCTCCCGACTTACGACGCCTTGGCCTTGACGGCCTTGCTCTTGTAGAGCCGGATGGACTCCCTTATCACCACGATCCCGCCGTTCGCGCCGGGGACGGGACCCTTGATCATCAACAGATTCTTTTCTTTGTCGTGGCTGACCACGTCGAGGCTGCGTTCGGTGACCCGCTCGTTGCCCATGCGGCCCGGCATCCGCTTGCCCTTCTTGGGCCGGCCGGAGAAACCGCGGTTCGTTGCCATGGCGGCGATCGAGCCACCGTGGCGGTGCATGCGTTCGCAGCCGTGGGAAGCGGGCATGCCCTTGAAGCCGTGCCGCTTCATGACGCCTTGGAATCCCTTGCCCTTGCTGGTGCCGATCACGTCAACGTACTTGATCGTGGCGAACACCTCAACCGTGAGAGCCTGGCCTGGCTGATAGTTGGCGACCTCGTCGCTCTTGATCCGCACCTCGCGGTGAATGCGCTTGGGGCTCACGCCGGCCTTGGCGTCGTGGCCGATGAGCTGCATCGTCGAGTTGCGCGGCTTGACGTCGTCGAAGCCGAGCTGGATCGCGTCGTACCCGTCGTTGTCGGTGGTCTTCACCTGGCTGACAAAGCAGGGGCCGGCCTCGATCACCGTGACGGGCACTTGCTTGCCCTCGGCGTCGAACAGCCGGGTCATTCCAACTTTGCGGCCAATAAGCATTGCGGACATCGGACAAACCTCCGGGGAGAAGCTTTTAGCTATTAGCGGTCGGCTATTAGCCAGAGCTTGGGATCGTGGCGTTTTGCCAGAGGATCGCATCCCTGTTTGATTTTGGGAAGCCCTTAGCTGTTAGCCATTAGCTATCAGCCAGAACCTCTACACCTGACCTTCGACCACACGATTCGGTTCGCCCTGCCATTTGTTTCTGCGCTGGGTCCGAAGCTAAACGCTAATGGCTAACAGCTAACCGCTTTTACGCCTTAATCTTCACAAACACGCCGGCAGGCACTACAAGGCGGTTTAAAGCCTCGACGGTGCGGGCGTTGGGCTCTTTGATGTCGATGATCCGCTTGTGCGTGCGGATTTCGAACTGCTCGCGGCTCTTCTTATCCACGTGCGGGCTCCGCAGAACGGTGTACCGCTCGATGCGGGTCGGCAGCGGGATCGGACCGGCCACCTTGGCGTTCGTCCGCTTCGCGTGCTCCACGATCTCCTTCGCCGATGCGTCCAGCGCCTGGTGATCGTAAGCCTCCATGCGGATGCGAATCGAATTGATACCGGTGGCCATGGGAAGAGCTCTCGAGAGTCAAAGAACAAGGGAAACAAACCCACCAACCCAAGTGGGAAGGGTTAGTGTAGAAGAAAATGGCGCGGTGTCAAATCGGGGGAAAGGAATGTGTACGCTCAATAAAAGTGTCCCCTCCATTATCTCAATAGAAATGTCCTCTCTCAACCCGGCGGCGGGGTCGCCACGCTTCGCTTCCAGGGATGGTGCGAGGGCGGACGCCACGGACCCGCGTGATTCGCCAGGCGATCCGTCAGCGTCAACCGATTCGACGCAGCCGCCGGACGCCGAGCAAGCGCCCGGCTCGCCACCGTCTGGCCCTTCCATCGCACCGTCAGCTCGCCCGGCTCGCGGTAGAGCGCCACCGACCGGTCGCGCCGCCCCGCACCCGCCCGCCGGTTCCCCG
>Ga0163150_10001142_pt1 | contig 46414 bp, 38 predicted proteins | sample OliLakLV19P2IB_FD_148628 | JGI IMG/M metagenome (GOLD analysis project Ga0163150, IMG submission 148628) | Freshwater microbial mat bacterial communities from Lake Vanda, McMurdo Dry Valleys, Antarctica - Oligotrophic Lake LV.19.P2.IB | ecosystem: Environmental > Aquatic > Freshwater > Lake >... | reverse complement strand
GCTTCAGCCAGCAACTGGCGCCGATCGATCTCAGAAAGATTCAACAAGCTAGGCCGCACCATGCAGCCTATTATATGGTGCGGCCTAGTTAAGAGCAATATTTATTGTAGTCTACTTAGTAGACCTGCCCGCGCGCGTCGGGGCCCTGGCCGTGAGCAGGCACGGGCTGGAGCTTCCGCAATTGGGGCTGGAACCTCAAGAAGTGGCTGGAGGAACAATTGCCGAAGGCAAAGCGAAAGCAGCAACCATTTCAATTGTAATTCAGCGCCTCGTCGACTATCTTGTAAGAGTATTCAATCAGTTTTGTGTTCTCGAGCGAAAACGAAAGGCCACAAAAGTCATGATTTTGTGGCCTTTTTCTTTTGGGCGCGAAATAGCAACACCGAGCAGCGAACTTCTCTTCCAGGAGCAGCCTGTTCACGAATTAAACGGGACAGGTCATGGAGCAGACTGAGAGGAGAGGATCAAATGAAAGAACAGGGCACCGTGAAGTGGTTTAAGAATCACAAAGGCTTCGATTTCATTCGACGTCCGATCGGAGAGGATGCCTTCGTGCACCACAACGAGATTCAAGAGTCCGGCTTCAAATCGCTGAATGTGGGCCAGATCGTCGAGTTTATTGTCACGAAGAGACCCTGCGGGCTGCAGGCGGAAAATGTGACGAGACTGCCAGCCCAGGCTCGTCTGAAGGAGAGTGCTTCCCGATGAACATCCAATACCTGGGTTTTGAGCAAGACCTGAAGTGTCGCAGATACTCGTTCAAGGTTATCGAGACGCTGAAGCAGGATCGGGAGTTTCAGCTAAGCGTTGAGAATCTGTCCGTAGTCGCTTGTAAGTTCAAGTTCCAGGATATTCCTGATCTCTGTTTCTCAAGGCTGAAGCGAGATCTTGCATCTGAGAACGGTGAACTTTTACCTCTGCGAAGCTCTGTTTCGGAGACGGAGCTAAATCAGTATATCGCAGAACATTATCCGTCAAAAAAGAAGCGAACCTAACCCTCGTTTCTGATGATGCCGAGGCAACAGGACCTCCAGTTCACGGAACCGCTCCAAGGGATCTCCACAAACAATAGACAGATGCAGTGCCCGGCACCGCCTTACCAGACTCAGTAACCCCCCTTAAATCAGCGCCCCACCTTGAAGGTCAACTCAACCGTCTCAGGAGCCATTAGCTGCCTTCCAAGGCTCCGAATACCAAAGTGGCGCTGCAAGGATCTTAGATCTCAGAGTGCGAGTAACCCAACGTTGAGTGGTTTGGGCAAACTTGACATGGCGATCCTCTCCGAACGACTCCCGGTACTGTATCCAGCATCATCGATTTGATATTGGCCCTCAAGAAAGGCTGATCCCAACAGCAAAGGAGCCTTCAGAGTCTCCACGAACCCCCTCTGTGATACTCTTTCCACTTCTGCGTCTAAGCTAACGATGAACGCTCACGCGCCTGTGCTCAAGTGGCTGGTTTCAATGAGGGCACCGGCTCGCGAAGCCGATTGGGAAGCGCTTTACCGGCAGGAGCTACCCCGGATTTACAACTTCTTCCGCTACCGCATTGGGGACGATGCGCTGGCCGAAGACCTGACTTCCACGACCTTTGAGAAGGCTTGGCGGGCTCGGCATCAACACCGTCGCGACCTGGCGGCGTTTTCCACCTGGCTCTTCGCCATTGCCAGGAATGTGGCCATCGACCACTTCAGACGACGGCGTGTGGAGGTGCCAATCGACGAGCTGAATGAAGCTCCAGCGCCAGGTGATCTTGAAGCCGAGACACTGGGCCGCTTGCAGTTTGGCCGGATGTCCCAGTTGTTGGCTGAGCTGCCGGGCCGCGAACGCGAACTGCTGGCCCTGAAGTATGGTTCCGGGTTGACCAACCGGGAAATCGCGGGCTTGACAGGAGTGAGCGAATCCAACATCGGCACGATTTTCTACCGCACCCTGCGCCGGCTGCGGACGCTATGGGATGAAGGGGGAAGCCAGCATGGATGAGCAATTTCTCTATGATTTTCGCAAGGATCCTTCGTCGGAGTTTGCCGACAAGTTGCGCCGGAAGCTCAGCGACCCGGCAGCGCCCGAGCTGAGAAGCCACTCGCCAATCTGGCGAAGGCCGGCGGTGGTGACTGTGAGCGGGGCTGCGGCTTTGCTCATCGCGCTTAGCTTTCCTGCAGTGCGGGCCGTGGCTCAGCAGTTTCTCGACCTGTTTCGCGTCCAACGCTTTGTTGCCATTTCTGCCGATCCGAACCGCCTCAAGCAGATCGCGCGAATCGCCACTGAAGGCTTTGACTTGAAGTCACTGCTCAGCCGCAATATAAGAGTTGTGAAGGAACCTGGACCACTTCAGGAGGTCGACAGTGTTGCAGCTGCAGAACAATTGACTGGCCTGGCCGTCCAACTGCCCGCGACACTGCCTAGCGAGGTGGTTCAGGAGCGGATGGCGGTTGGCGGAGAGGGCGCCTTGGAGTTTACTGCTGACACGGCCCTGCTGCAGGAAGTCCTGGACGCGCTAGACCTTCGGGACGTGTTGGTGCCTCAGCAACTGAACGGCGCAGTCGTCAAGGTCCGTATGCCACCACGAGTGATCACGAACTACCAGCGCAACGGCATGGCCCGGGCGACTTTGCTGCAAGCTGCCAGTCCCGAAATCTCTTTGCCGCAAGGCGTGCATTTGCCCGAGATCGTCGAGATTGCGTTGCGTATCTTGGGGATGAGCCTCGACGAAGCTCGGCAGTACGCTTACTCCATTGATTGGCACGGCACATTACTGGTTCCGGTTCCCGCCGATATGGCTTCATTTCGCGAAGTGGAAGTGGGCACCTCCCAAGGCTTGCTGATCGAGCTGAACGGACAGCGGAGACCCGGAGATTCAGGTCGTCTTCGGGCAGAACAGGGTTCGATGGTGCTCTGGTCCGATGGCGGTAAGGTCTATTCGCTTTCAGGAACCATCAACAAGAAGGATTTGCTACAGATGGCCAGTGCGATACAGTAGAGTCCAAAGAGGGAAGATCCACCAATCAGCCTGAATGCCTGACTGTGTCATAGAGACTCACGAGCTGCGGAAGCAGTTCGGGAACAAGACAGCGGTTGCCAGCCTGACGCTGGCGGTCCGCCGTGGCGAGGTTTTCGGATTCCTGGGACCCAACGGAGCGGGTAAGACCACTTCCATCAAAATGCTGCTGGGGCTCATCACTCCAACCGCTGGAAGCGCCACGGTTCTGGGATCCCCACTGGGAAACGTGGCCGCTCGCTCCAAGGTAGGTTTTCTTCCCGAACACTTTCGCTTTCACGACTGGCTGACCGGCCACGAGTTCCTGCAGTTTCACGGCAAGCTTTACCGCATGCCCGCGTCGCAGCTTGCGATTCGCATCGATGAGCTGCTGGCCCGGGTTGATCTGCTCGATGCAGCCGAACGCAAGTTGCGCGAGTACAGCAAAGGCATGCTGCAGCGCATTGGCCTGGCGCAGGCTTTGCTCAATGATCCTGACTTGGTCTTTCTCGATGAACCCACCTCAGGTCTCGATCCGCTCGGCCGCCTGCTCGTTCGCGATCTCATCGAAGAGTTGCGGCAGCAAGGTGCCGCCGTCTTTCTCAATTCTCATTTGCTCAGCGAAGTGGAAGTCACCTGCGATCGCGTCGCCTTTCTGAAGAAGGGCGAAGTGGTGCGCGAGTTGAATCTCAAGGAAGAACCTCCCCTGCTGGGTGTAGAGCTGAAGCTGGGCGTGACCTCGAGGGAAGCCCTTGAGGGGTTGACTCGCTTCGGAACCAATATTGCACTGCAAAACGGCTGTGTGAAACTGCAGGTGCGCGACGAGGAATTGCTTCCGGAGATGACACGCTGGCTTGTCGGCGAGGGTGTCAAGGTTTACCAGATCGGCGTTGTGCGCAAGTCTCTCGAGTCTGTATTCTTGGAAGTCATGGGTGGAGAGGAGCGGCCCGGATAGAAACGGTTCAAAAGGGGGTTGAGGTTGTTCGCAGACCTGCACTCAAGCGCATTTTTCATTGGTCATTGGTTATTGGCGATCTGCTATTGGTGGTTAGCGCTTCTTTCGACGAAGACAGTTGCAGCTGGTACGTTCGTCATTCCGGCGAAAGCTGGAATCCATTTTCCAGGCTGGGCTGGGATTCCCGCGCCGGCTTACTATCCGCCGGGATGACGATCTTTCGCGGGAATGACGAACAGAATGGAAAGCGGAATGACTAATGACTAAGCCCGAATGACGAAAGAAATCCGAAATCCGAATGACAAAAAGCCACACTTAGACATTAGGTCTTCGTCATTCGGGCTTAGTCATTAGTCATTCGTTCTCATTGGGTGCGTCCTTCAGATCGCCCCACTTGTCTGTATGACCAATTCACTTTGAGTCCCGACTCTGCGGGCACGAATAGCATTTCTCCCATGCATGCAACACTTACCATTGCCCGTCTTACACTCCACGAAGCGCGTAGCCGCAAAATCCTCCTCGCCGCCCTGATTTTTGGTCTCGCTTTCCTGGCGCTGTTCACCACGGGGCTGTACTTCATCGATCGGGCCGAAAACACACGGTTGCCGCAGCGGCGACTGATGGTCAGTTCCATCCTTATGGCCGGGCTCTACGCCGTCAACTTCCTCACGATTATGACTGCCGTCCTGGTTCCCGCAGACACGCTGTCGGGGGAGATCGGCTCCGGGATTATCCAAACGGTGGTTTCCAAACCGCTGCGGCGCTCGGAAGTTGTGCTTGGAAAGTGGATTGGGTTTTGTATCGTTTTGTGGGGCTACCTTGCCTTGATGGCTGGCGGCGTTCTACTAGCCACACGAGTCATTGCGAACTACGTTCCGCCCAACATTAGCACCGGCCTTTCTCTGATGTGCCTGGAAGGCACGCTAGTGTTGACCCTCTCGATTGCTGGCGGCACACGGCTGAGCACCATTACCAACGGCGTGATGGTGTTCGGCATGTACGGGGTGGCGTTCATTGGCGGCTGGATGGAACACATTGGAACAATGGCCGACAACGCTGCTGCTCGTTATCTCGGTATCTTCGCCAGCCTGTTGGTTCCCTGCGGGTCGCTCTGGAGGCTGGCGGCTTACTACATGCAACCCAAACTGATGCGAGACTTGCAGTTGACTCCGTTCTCATCTGCCTCGGTGCCCAACGGCACGATGGTCCTCTGGGCTGCGACGTATACAGTCCTCTCCCTCGCTTTCGCACTCTGGCAGTTCCGCAAACGAAGTCTTTGAACACCTGGCAACCCACGAGACGATCCATTCCCTATCCTTTCAAGCGCCTGGTTTTTGACTTGGCTCGGCGGATCATTTACACTGCCTCCCTTTTGTTCATCTTTTTGAGCAGAGGAGCCTGGCGTGAAGAATACGAATGCATTTGATCTGATTGTCATCGGTTCCGGCCCGGGCGGGTATACGGCTGCGGTGCGGGCTTCCCAGTTGGGAATGAAGGTGGCCCTGGTGGAACGCGACCGGCTGGGTGGCATTTGTTTGAATTGGGGCTGTATTCCGACCAAGGCTCTTTTGAAGAATGCGGAGATGCTCAATCTGTTCAGAAAGAGTGAAGAGTTTGGCATCAGCCACGACAATCTGCGCTTTGACTTTTCCAAGATCATCCAGCGAAGCCGCGGCGTGGCAGACAAGAGCGAGAAGGGCGTGGCATTTTTGATGAAGAAAAACAATGTTGCTACCTTCACAGGCTCTGCCAAGCTCGCAGGCAAGGGCATGGTGGAGATCTACGATGCGAACCAGAAACTGAAGGAAACGATCTCGGCAGCTCGCATCCTGCTGGCGACCGGCGCTCGCGCCCGGGCGTTGCCCGGAATCGCCTTTGATGGCAAGCGGGTGATCAGCAGCACCGAAGCGATGATCTTGAAGGAGGTCCCGAAGAGCCTGCTCATTATCGGTGCGGGCGCCATCGGCGTGGAGTTTGCCTACTTCTACAATGCCCTGGGAACCAAGGTTACTTTGGTGGAGATGATGCCCAGGATTCTCCCCATCGAAGACCACGAAGTGTCTGACTTGCTGGCCAGATCTTTCAAGAAGAGCGGTATCCAGATTCTGACAGAAAGCAAGGTGAGTTTGCTGAAGGTCACCGGTGAGGGCGTTGAGGCTGCGGTCCAAAACGCCAAGGGTGAATTAAGCACGCTCAATGCCGAGTTGGCCCTGATGGCCGTGGGCGTAACGGGAAATGTTGAAAACCTGGGGTTGGAGCTGACCGGAGTCAAGTTTGAAAAGGGGCTCATTCCTGTGGACGGCAACTTCCAGACCAACGTGCCTGGCGTCTATGCGATCGGTGATGTTATCGGGCCACCCTGGCTGGCTCACGTGGCTTCAGCCGAGGCCATTTCAGCCGTTGAAGGAATGGCCGGCCTGAAGGAGCGCATGAAAGTCGATTATGACAACATCCCTGGCTGTACCTATTGCCAGCCCCAGGTTGCGAGCATTGGCCTGACCGAAGAGAAGGCTCGCGAAAAAGGTCATGAATTGAAAATTGGCAAATTCCCCTTCAGTGCCAGTGGCAAGGGTCGTGCGATCGGTGAAACAGAGGGCCTGGTGAAGCTGATTTTCGATGCAAAGTATGGTGAGTTACTGGGCGCCCACATTCTGGGTTCTGAAGCCACGGAGATGATTGCAGAGCTCGGCATTGCCAAGAACCTCGAAGCCACGTACGAAGAGATCCTGAAGACCGTTCACGCGCACCCCACACTTTCCGAAGCCGTCATGGAAGCGGCCGCCGACGCTGCCGGAGAAGCCATCAATATGTAGCGAGCGGCCTCAGGCCGAGCTCCGTCGGCCGCGGCCCCCTCACCCGGCCTCCGCGACAGCGTGAAGTCTTCTCAAGACTTCACCTTCGGCCACCCTCTCCCCACATACGGGAGAGTGAGTTGCTTGAAATTTGATCGAAGTTTTGAACTTCTTTGGTAGCAAGTGACCCTAGCGCCTTAACGAGAGCAGCGATTTGTTTGTCTCGTGCGTCATTCCCGCGAACGTCGGAAACCTCCCCCGGTTCCGGCTTCCCCAGTTTGGCAAGCGTTCGGCTCGTTGCCCTTCGTGACATAGGCGCACCGTAACGGACAGTGATCATGGGTTCCCGATGACCTCTCCATCCGACTTTCGTCCCCTCGGTTCCACGGGACTGTCGTGTCATCCCTTGGGATTTGGGTGTTACCGGATCGCCGACGGTAATGTCGAGCATGAGGCAGCGTTGCGGAACTACCTCGGCCGTGGCGGAAACCTGATTGACACCAGCGCCAACTACACCGATGGCCAATCAGAGATACTCGTTGGCAGGGTGGTCAAGAGCAATCCTCGAGATCAGGTCATCGTCGTCACGAAGGGGGGGTACATTCAAGGCCAGAACATGCAACTAGCTCAGTCGCAAACTTTCTCCGAAGTCGTCAAGTACGGTGAAGGCATCTGGCATTGCATCCATCCTGAGTTTCTGGAAACTCAGATCTCATTTTCGAGCCAGCGGCTTCAGCTCGAAACCATTGATGTTTTTCTGCTGCATAACCCCGAATATTTCCTGAGCCATCAGGCTCATCACAAACCGCTGGACGCTGCCGATCACAACGAATTTTACCGTCGCATCGGGCAGGCGTTCCGGTTTCTGGAGGATCAAGTTCAAAGCGGGAGGATCCGGTGGTATGGAATCAGCTCAAACAACTTTGGCCTCGCGCCGTCGCAGCCCGAACACACCAGCGTCGAGCGTTGCCTGTCGGAAGCGGAGAAGATCACGCGAGAGCATCATTTCCGTGTCATTCAGCTGCCGATGAATCTTTACGAGAGCGGCGGGGCATTGATCGAAAGTAACTCGGGGGAAACGGTTCTGGAGTTCTGCCAGCGGCGCGGGATTGGCGTCCTGGCAAACCGGCCGTTGAATGCGTATAGCGACAACCGATTGATCCGGCTGGCCGACTTTGCGAGACCGGGCGAGGTGGCACCGGCAAAGGCAGAGCTGGCTGCTCTATTGAATCCACTGCGGCAGCACGAACAGACACTCGCAAACGGACTCGGAATTCCTTCAATGGCTGGGCGTGGTGCGGGGTTGAGCGACATGCTGGAGCAAATCGTGCCGCAGGTCAGTTCGGTAGACCACTGGGAACAAGTCGTAGGACGGCACGTGATCGCGCCGCTGCAGCAATGGATTGAAGAAAAGGGACGCGTTTACGGGAACAACGTCGTCTGGGGTGCCTGGCTCCAGGAATTCTTCCCTCTGCTCCACGCCACCTTCGAAGAAATTGAACGGTTTGTTCAGGCACAGCAACAGTCGGGATCGGATGCGGTGCGAGCCAGGCTTTACCAGGCAGGTTACACGGAAAGCTCGGAGAGCCTGAGCCAGATCGCCTTGAAGTTGTTGACGAGCCTTGATGGATTGTCGTGCGCGCTCGTCGGTATGCGCCGGACCGCCTACGTTTCAGATGCTTTTCAGTGCCTACGCTCACCCTCGCTCGATGCCCTTCCGATTCTGAAGAATTTTCAGAAACAGCTCTCCTAGAATTCGTTCGTGTCGTCTCGCCAGCTAAGGGTGAAAAAAATGGCGCAAATGCGTTGCGACTAAAACTAAAGAACTAGCCCGAATCTCCGATAAGCGGACTATCTCACTATTTGAGACGGGGCCCGATCACACAATCCCATGCTAGTTGCTACGATCATCGCGGTTCTCTTTTCCCTCTTTGCGTTTGGCTTTTCAATCTATACGCTCTGGGTCGTTCGTGTTTCGCCGTACCGGCTGCTGGTCTATCCGCCAGCTCTTTCCTACCTGAATCGAAGAGAGGCATCACTCGTCCTGGACATGACCTTCTTCAACCCCGGAAGAGTGCGGGTTGCCCTCCTGGACATGGAGGTCATGCTCATGCGCCATGGGCGCCAGGTTTCAGGCAGTCTTAGGCCGCGCGCATACCATCAGACGCTGTTTCCGCAAAGTGGCAACACCGACCGGCACTCGATCATTTCGCGATTCACCCCGTTTCTGATCAACAAACAAGAGACCGTGACCAAGACGGTTTACTTCGCCGTTCCAATCGAATCCAAGGCTGGTGACTGGAGCGAGGAAGAAATCGACTCCATTCGGATTGCCTTCAAAGTGAACAGCCGCTGGAACAAAAGGACCTGCAGCCTGGACTACGCTCAGTTTCAGGCGTTTCAGAAGGAAAGGGAGAATTCGACGCTCCTGAAGGTTCCGTTTGCCCCCTCATTTTTCCCCGATGCGCAGCCGCTTCATCTGCGAGGTTCAATTTTCGATCCAGTGTATTGAGCCGCAGGCGCCGCACGTTCACCGGATTTCATCCAAGCAAAATCTTGTTTGAGCTGTTGAGTCTACTTCGGCAGCAACTTGAAGAAGACGTTCTCGTTGTGTCGATTGTTTGAGAAACGCACTTCCCATTCCTTGGAGTGGATGTGCAGATGTTTGACGTGCTGCATAGCTTCCAGAGGCGGGACCCCCAATGCGCGTGCCACTTCAGTATACGAAGCGTGGCCCAGCGACGACTTCAGACGACTGTAGGCTTCCAGGAATAAACCCGATCGGGCAGCATCGAGGGAAAGGGGCCGGGTTTCTGCATACTTAAGGATATCCAGATAAAATCCCCGTCGTTGAATCAACTGGGGTGCTTCAGGCGTTTTGTCTTGCCGAGGCTTCATGACACCTTCACCATTGTGGATCAAACTTTCTTCCAATGTATCGACCCTTGGCCCGGAAAAATTATGCGCGAGATTGCTTGCTGCGTAAACCCTTTTCGAGCAACCGCCGTTCTGCATGCGCACGTTGAGCTTGGTTTGTTCTGACTTTAGATTTCTCTCGAAACGCCTGTGCAGCGCTTGTTCTCAGTGCATGGATTTTTTCTGGTCTTCAACTTGGGTTGTCAATAGAATGAACGGCGAAGGGTTCTATGATTCCGCTCAAAGACATCAACCGCTCTCAGACCATCCCGTTCATCACGATCAGTCTGATTCTTGCCAACGGTTTGGTCTTTCTTTGCGAGCTCTCGCTCGGACAGCGATCGTTATCACGATTCTTCTACGCGTTCGGTGTCGTGCCCTCGTTCTATTTTGATGCCAATTACTGGCAATCAACAGGTCTGCTGGGTGGAGCCTTCCCCCTGGTGGCCTCTATGTTTTTGCACGGAGGCTGGTTGCACTTCCTCGGCAACATGCTTTATCTATGGGTATTCGGCGACAATATTGAGGATCGCATCGGCCACTTCGGGTTTCTAGTTTTCTATTTCACCTGCGGTCTCGCTGCAGCCTTTCTGCATATCTTCACGAATCCGGCTTCCACAGTGCCGACGGTGGGCGCCAGCGGCGCCATCGCGGGAGTTCTCGGAGCCTATCTCGTCTTGTTTCCAGGAGCGCGAGTCCTCACCTTGGTGCCGATCTTTTTCTTTTTCCAACTCATCGAACTACCCGCCTTGATTTTTCTCGGCTTCTGGTTTGTGATGCAATTCTTCAGCGGCGCCATGTCTCTGGCAGTCGGTGAACAGCAAATGGGGGGGACTGCCTGGTGGGCCCACATTGGCGGCTTCGTTGCCGGCGTTGGCCTCATTTGGAAGCGGAGGGGCCTGCGACAAAAGCGAGTCTACGACTATTGAACGCGCGAGGAATCAGTCTCTTGGGAACGCAGACCAAAGGAGAATGCTGTTGTTGACCCCCGGCCAACCGCGCTAAAGTTGGATCTTTGGAGGCAGAATGCGTATTGCCGTTGGCGCAGACCACGCGGGCTATCCGTTGAAAGTGGACGTCGTTCGCTTCCTGGAGGAACAGGGGCACGAGGTGATGGATCTGGGAACCCACAGCACCGATCCGGTGGATTTTCCTGAGTATGCCAGACAGGTGGGGCGAGCGGTCCAACTTGGAAACGTCGATCGCGGCGTGCTGGTTTGTGGCAGTGGTGTTGGAGCCTGTGTTGCAGCCAACAAGCTGCACGGTATTCGAGCCGCTCTTTGTCACGACACATACACGGCCCACCAAGGGGTTGAACATGACGATGTCAACGTGCTCTGCCTGGGAGGGCGGGTGGTGGGACCGGCTCTCACTTACGACATTCTTCGCAGCTGGCTGACGGCACGTTACATTGGCACCGGCCGGCACAAGCGGCGTGTCGATCAGATACTCGAAATCGAGCGCAGCGAGACAGAGCGGAAGGGAGCCGGCTGAAGAAGGCTACGGCGATAGGATTTGCAACTCACTCCGGGAGAGATTATGAAATCGAATCCAACCGATACCAAGCAGGCGAATGCCCTGGTCGAACTGCAAGGCTGTGGACAGAGCGTTTGGCTGGACAATATCTCCAAAGCGATTCTGAATTCAGGCGAGCTCAAGAAGCTCATTGATGAGGATGGCCTGCGCGGCGTCACCTCCAACCCAACCATTTTCGAAAAAGCCATCAATGGCAGCCAGGACTACGATGCGGCACTCAAGCAATTGGCGCGGGCTGGCCGCACGGTTGACGAGATCTATGAGGCTCTGGTGATTGATGACATCCGGAGAGCGACAGACCTCTTTCGCCCGCTGTTTCGCGCCAGCGACGGGCTCGACGGCTATGTGAGCCTGGAGGTCTCACCCAAGCTCGCCAACGAAACACAGCGAACCTTGGAAGAGGCTCGCCGTCTGTGGGCGAAGGTGGACCGTGCGAATGTCATGATTAAAGTGCCCGCCACACCGGCCGGGATACCGGCGATCGAGCAGCTGATCTCGGAAGGCATCAACGTGAACGTGACGCTCATGTTCTCTATGGAACACTATGTTCGAGTGGCGGAGGCTTACGTGCAAGGATTGCAAGCGCGCGCGCGAAATGGACAGCCCCTTGCCGTAGCTTCGGTGGCCAGCTTCTTCGTCAGCCGCGTCGATTCTCTGATCGACAAACAACTCGAGGAGCGACTGGCTCGCGCCACCAACGCCAATGAAAAACAGGAGCTGGAGTCATTGCTCGGCAAGACCGCCATCGCCAACTCCAGGCTCGTTTACGAGAAGTTCAAAGAAATCTTCGGCCGCTGCGCATTTCTCGATCTCAAACACAAGGGCGCTCGTGTTCAGCGTCCCCTTTGGGCGAGCACAAGCACGAAGAACCCCAAGTACCGTGATGTGCTGTATGCCGAAGAACTCATTGGTTCCGACACCGTCGACACAATGCCCCCAGCCACCATCGACGCATTCCGCGACCACGGGCAAGTCCGCGCCAGCCTGGAAGAGGGTCTTGAAGAAGCCGAGGGCCTCTTTCGACGCATCGCCAACCTCGGCATCGACATCAACGCTGCCACGGAGAAACTTCAGGTCGACGGCGTCAAGCTGTTTGCTGATTCATTCGATACCCTCATGAAATCCCTCGACTCTAAGCGGGAATCTTTCGCAAAGTAAGACTGCGGCTTCCCATGGTTAACCGGTGTTCGCTGATCTAATGGGTGCTACCGGCCTGTTCCAATAGTCGGCGCGCCCGGGCAAAGATCCGGTCAAACATCGGTTCGGTAAGCTTACCAGTGAAAGTATTCTGTTGGCTGGGATGGAACGAGGCGATCAGGGTCTGGCCCGACTCCAGTTTGATTTCCAGCCCGTGCCGGAAGTGTGGCCGCTTCTGTCGCGGTTGGGCGATGAGAGGCCAGAGGTTGTCGAAGGCGATTTTTCCTAACGCCACAACGACGCGAACTCGCGTAAGCAACTCCAGTTCGCGCACCAGGTATGGCCTGCAATTGGCAACTTCCTCAGGCTGCGGCTTGTTCACCGGGGGAGCGCAATGCAGCACAGCGGTGATGTAGCAATCTGCTAGTTCGAGTCCATCATTTTGGTCAATCGAGTGCGGTTGATTGGCAAATCCAAACCGATGCAGCGCCCGGCAGAGCCACTCACCGCTTCGATCTCCCGTGAAAACCCTGCCCGTCCGAGTCCCGCCGTGTGCAGCCGGCGCCAATCCCACAACCAGCAATCTTGCTTCGGCCCTTCCAAGGCTTGGAACGGGCTTGCCCCAATAGTCGAAGTCTTTGAAGCGCGCTACCTTGGTTCGAGCGATTTCCTCTGTCCAAGCGACGAGGCGCGGGCAACGCTTGCACTCGCAGATAGACCGATGCAGGGCTTGAATTGTAGGAGGTATTTCCGGAGGACGGGGCACGGACTCGGGACCCAATTCGAGCCAAAAAGAAAAGCCCTGAAACCGATGGGCTTCAGGGCTAAATGTTGGTCAATCGGGTGGTTCGAACTAGCCTTCCTGCCGGGTGACTTCCTGAGCCTGGAGTCCTTTCGGACCCTGGACCACGGTGAATTCAACCGACTGGCCCTCTTCCAAAGTGCGATAGCCATCTGCCTGGATCGCCGTGTGGTGAACAAACACATCACCACCTGAGGACCGTTCGATGAAACCATAGCCCTTGGCATTGTTGAACCACTTCACTCTACCAGTCTCTCTACTCATTGACTTCGAGACTCCTTTCAAATGATAAAAATTTCGTCGTACATGTTTTTATAACTTGAAGAAGCCTCGAAAACCAAGCTGGCTCCCTTTGTACAGGGAGTGAAGCTCATTTCCGACCCGCTCAAATCCTTAAAAACATTACAACAACCGCGAGAGTATACAAGAATCAAATGATGTGTCAAGCAGTTTGAAGCCGCTTCTACGGCCTCGTTTCTGCTGTTCCGGCCACGATCATTCGGGTCTTGCCTTGCTGGTTTTTCATTCTCGCTAACGAGTGCATCGGCACACAGAGCGGCTGGCCTTAATCGGTTTTCGAAAAGAAATCCTAATCGTTTATACTCCTGGCAGGCCTCCTGTTCAGAGCGTCTTGCCAAGCAGGTTCCTGGCCTCTCCTGATTATTCAAGAGGATTCATGACGACGTTGACTCGGAATCTTGACATCTATGAAGAGATCGCGCGCTTGCGGCGCGAAGGACAGCGGGGGGCCTTGGCAACGATTATTCAGATTCGCGGCTCGGTGCCTAGTTTCGAGACGGCGAAGATTCTCGTTCGCGAGGACGGGTCTACCGTGGGCACCGTGGGTGGCGGGTGTGTCGAGAACGATGTTTGGAAAGCGGCACGTCAGGTGATGTTCGACGAAAAACCTCGTCGTTTGCTCTTTGATTTGACCGACTCGTCCAACCTGGAAGCGGGGTTGATCTGCGGGGGGAAGGTCGAGATCTTCGTTGAACCGATTCTGGCGGTGCCGACCAACTACATCTTTGGTGCCGGGCACATTTCCAAATCCATCTCGAAAACAGCCACGCTGGCTGGCTTCAACACAGTGATCGTCGACAATCGTCCGCAGTATGCCAATCGGGAACGATTTCCCGAGGCGGTAGAAATCCATTCAGACAGCTTTGAGTCTGCTTTTGGCAAGATTGTTCCCAACGAGTTTTCCTACCTTGTCATTGTCACCCGCGGACACCTCGAAGACCAGCAGGTGCTGCGGTGGGCTGTCAACACCAAGGCCCGATTCATCGGAATGATCGGCAGCCGCTTCAAGAAGCGCGCGCTGTTTGGAAACCTGTGCGAAGAAGGCATTGCTCAGGAGCAACTCGATCGCGTGTTTTCGCCGGTGGGCGTCGATATCAACGCGATTTTGCCTGAAGAAATTGCCATCAGCATTGTGGCTCAAATGATTGCGGTGCGGCGATCCAAACCTGGAAGCCAGATCCCACGAGCAGACCAGTAACAAAGCAGTTGAAAAAAAATCCTGAATGTAGAGAATACGCCTTAAGTTTTGCATCCATGAATGCCGATATCCTCAGATACCACCGTCCTTTAGCCCTTTCGGAGGAGGCATGGCTTATTGCCCTGAGTGCGGATCTGAATTCGGGGGAGGCATCCGCCGCTGCCCTGAATGCCTGGTTGATTTGCTGGATGAACTGGAAGAACCTACCCTTGACGAGAATCCAGACGAGAATCTGGTATTGATCCAGGAGTCAGCAACTCCCGACGTAGCCGCTCGGATTAGAGAAGTCCTCGACAAGCACGGCATTCTGTCCGTAGCTGAAGAGGTCTCTCAGTCCAAAGGAAAAGCTCCCCCAGGGACAGCACATGTGCTTGTCAATCAGAAGGATGAGGCTCGATCACGAGAGCTTTTGAAAGGGCTCTAACAACTGGATTGCTCCGATCAAAATCGTCCTCGTAGTCGAGACCCAAAACATCGAACCGCCAAGGACGCAAAGAGTACCAAGAGCTTGCCTGACGAAGCCTTTCGTAGAAGCACTCGGTCGGCTATCTGGATCTAAGATCCGTGATTTGAGGTTCTCAGATTCCAAATGACAGCTCGGATTCCCCTTGGCGTTCTTGGCGCTCTTGGCGGTTCAAACAAATGCAGATTTGACCGAATCTTGAACTTCGTTGCCACCAAGTAAACCTAGAGCGTCTTCCCTTCAACCTCGAGATACTTTCCAATCCCCTGCATCAAAGCACTGAATTCTTCAGGCAACAGCGATTGTTGCCCGTCGGAAAACGCCTCTTCCGGATTTGGATGAACTTCGATCATGAGTCCGTCGGCCCCAACGGCGACGGCTGCTTTTGAAACCGGCGCAATCAGGCTTCGTTTTCCAGTGCCATGGCTGGGGTCTACTATCACGGGCAGGTGCGACAACTGCTTGAGCGCTGGCACTGCTGCAATGTCGAGCGTGTTTCGTGTGTAAGTTTCGAACGTTCGAATGCCGCGCTCGCACAGAATCACATCGGGATTCCCTTGAGAAACGACATACTCGGCCGACATCAGCAATTCCTTCAAGGTCGACATCATTCCACGCTTTAGCAAGACCGGCTTTTTCATTCGGCCCAAGCGCTTCAGCAGAGCAAAGTTCTGCATGTTCCGCGCGCCGACTTGGAAGATGTCCGTATACTCATTCACCAAGTCGATGTTCTCGGTGGTGATGATCTCGGTGACGATTTTTAGACCGGTCTTTTCACGCGCTTCTGCCAGCAACTTCAGTCCTTCTTCTTCGAGTCCCTGAAAGTCATAAGGCGAGGTTCGCGGCTTGTAAGCTCCCCCTCGCAGGATCTTGGCTCCGGCAGCCTTCACCTTTTCGGCAGTGGTCAAAATCTGTTCGCGGTACTCCACCGAGCAGGGACCAGCCATCACGACGAACTGATCGCCACCGATCGTCAAACCATCCATTTGAATGATGGTCTTGCCCTTCTTAAGCTCACGGCCCACCAGCTTGAAGGGCTGCAGGATGGGAATTACCGACTCCACTCCCGGCACAGACTCCATCACCGAAATGATGCGGTCCTTGTCCTTGCCGTCGCCGATGGCGCCAATGACGGTCCGCTCCTCCCCCTTGATGGGATGAACGCTGTATCCAAAGGCCTTGATCTTGTCGCAAACGTGTTCAATCTGTTCAGGGGTTGCCCCAGGCAGCATGGAAATGATCATGAAACGCTCCTCAAAAAAAAAGCCCGCCTGACCGGCGGGCTTGGTTATTTGCGGCTGCTTCTCAGCTCACCCCGCCCGCCTGTCCCAAAACGCAAAATAGGACAGGAAGCCAAAGTAAAAGCCAAAAAAAGTGCCAAACTCTCGAGTTGAGATATTGCTTGAATTGCAGTCAGAATGGCGGTGACGTAAGAAAGCTTTCATCGGGGTTCAACCCTATCGCAATGAGAACGGAATTCTATCTTAACCGGTTCCGTTGTCAATTCATAATTGCAGAGAAGCTGGCAACGCCAAAAGCCTCAGGTGCTGCCACCGTGTCAGAGAATTTCAACCTATGCAGTTGCGAGTGTCACCCAGAGAAGCAACAAAATTGTGCCGGTCAATGTGGCAATCGACACTCCGAGAGATCTTGTGATGATCTGAGACATGCTTTCCTCCTGCCCGAACGGGGCACTCGATGGTGCTGTCTGACAATGAGCTATGCACCGTGGTCCATGTGTTCGATACGACCAACAACATCGTCTTCAGAAGAGCAGGTCTCTCTCCAATTGCAGCAGACGGAGTGCGTGGCACCGAGTCTGCAGCCACAATTCGTTCATGGGTATGATTTTATACGGGCATTCCGAGGAGATGGGACTGTGTTAGAAACGAACTCGCCCTCGGGATATCACACAGCGGTGGGGCATTTTCATTGGCCTTCTGCGACCCCGATGGTTAGCCTGCCCCGGCCTCGAACCCTATCAGCCAAGGACTGGGTTCATCGGTAGGGAGATCGAAAAGGTGGTTCCAGTGCCGACTTCGCTCACGACGTTGATCTTTCCACCCATCATCTCAACATATTTCCTGCAGAGCGCAAGTCCTAGCCCTGAACCCTCCGAACGCGTTGTGAAAAAGGGGTTGAAGATCTTCCCAAGGATGCCGGGCTCAATACCGGGACCCGTATCCTGAAACGAAATCACAACGACCGTGCCTATCTTCTTCAAGCCGATGCGCAGGGTGCCGGTAGACTTCATCGCCTGAGCCGCGTTCAGAACAATATTGATGAAGACCCGCTCGAGAAAAGTGACGTCCGTTTCCACCTCCATCGGCTGGCGATCGTCCCTGACGATCTCGATCCCCCGCAACCGAGGATCATGCAGAAGCGTCAACAGCGCGCTATCGAGGACATCGCTGACCCGAACCGCTGTCTTCTGGGGAGCCATGGGCTTGGCGTACTCCAAAAGATCCTGCACCGCTGCGTTCAGGCGGTCCACACGCAGCATGATCTCATCCATGATGGGGCGTTCAATGTCCCCCTCGGTCTTGCCCTCGCGCAGAACTTCGATGGCTCCGCGAATTCCCGCCAGAGGATTGCGGATCTCGTGAGCGACACCTGCGGCCAGTTGGCCGATCTCGGCCAGTTTCTCGGCTCTCAACAATTGTTCGAGCACTTGCTGCTTCTCTGCGGTGGCCTTGAGAAGCTCCGCTGTTCTCTCCTGAACCCGGATTTCCAATTGGTCGTGCGCCTTACGCAGGGCTTCAGCTGCGGTGTGTTTCTCACTAACGTCCCGGATGACGCTGGTGATCAGTATTCCCTCTTCGGTGTGCAGAGGGCTGAGGCTGATCTCCACAGGAAACTCACTGCCGTCCCGGCGTTGCGCCGAAAGCTCATAGCCTGCACCCATGGGCCGGGTCGCAGGTTCAGCGAAATAGCGGCTTCGGTGCTCAGCATGCCTCAGACGAAAACGCTCAGGAACCAACATCTCGACGATTTTGCCTAGAAGATCTTCGCGCCGATAGCCAAACAGCTGCTCTGCCTGCTGGTTGACCAGCACGATCTCGCCCTTGCTGTTGACTATAACGATGCCGTCGGGCGCCGATTCCAACAGGCCGCGGAACTGCGATTCCGCAGCCTCGGCCTTGGCGCGAGCAGCCTGCTCCTGCATCAACTGGGAACGGCGTCCTTCGACACCGGGCTTTTCTGGGTTAATTGTTGGAATCCTCCCGAGGGTCCGCACGTCGCAGTTGGATACGGCACTCGTCGTTCAGGGCTCGAAGCAGGTGGAAGCCTCTTCTGCAGATCCCCGGCGGCAGCGAATGAACCTTGAAGTTCGAGTCTCGAACTCAGGCGGATATCTGAACAGTGTGAATCTTAACCGCAGCCGAGGCACCGGCCAGGCGCCGTTCTTACTCCAAGCCATGTTTCTGCACCTTGTAACGCAGGGTGTCCCGGCTGATCCTCAAGAGCTTGGAAGCTTTCGTCTTGTTTCCGTTGGCATACTGAAGGGCCTGTTGAATCAATTCCTTCTCGACATCATCCAAACCAGCGCCCTCGGGCGGCAGTTTCACAAGCTGATCGCCAGCCGGTTGCGACACAGGGACACCGCCCGAGGGATCGGAAATCCGGATGGGGAGTTGCGTCACATCGATCATGTCCCGATCCACCAGGATCATCGCACGCTCGACGGCGTTCTTTAATTCCCGGATGTTTCCTGGCCAGGCGTAAGCCATGAGTAACTTGAGGCCGTCCGGGGTGATGCCTTTGACGTTCTTGCGGAATTGTATGTTGTAGCGCTGAATGAAGTGATCCACCAGGACTGGGATATCTTCCTTGCGCTCTCGCAGCGGAGGAATCAGGATGGGAATCACCGACAGGCGATAGAACAGATCCTCGCGAAACATCCGTTCACGGACAGCTTGTTCCAGATTGCGATTCGTGGAAGCCACCACCTGCACATTCACCGAAATGTCTCTGACACCGCCGACCCTGCGAAACGTCTGGTCTTCCAAAACACGCAAAAACTTCGACTGCATATTGATGTGCATCTCGCTGATCTCGTCGAGAAATACCGTGCCGCCGTCGGCCATTTCAAAGACTCCCTTTTTCATGCTTTTGGCGTCTGTGAAAGCGCCCTTTTCGTAGCCGAATAGTTCGGTTTCGATCAAAGTTTCAGGGATAGCCGCGCAGTTGAGAGCGAAAAATGGATGGTCGCGGCGAGCGCTTTCGTAATGAAGCGCCCGGCTTACAAGGTCTTTGCCCGTTCCGCTTTCTCCTTGCACCAACAGCGTGGAAGCACCCGCCCGGGCCAGACGCTGGATCAACTCCAAGACCTCGCTCAGAGCTCTGGACTTGCCTACAATATTTTCAAGTCCAAACCGTGTCTTGTTGCTCTTCGAGGTCTGTGCAACCTGAGTCTTAAGCCGGTTGGTTTCGAGAGCATTCCGGATGGAGTTCTCGAGTTTTTCAAAATTGATCGGCTTCTCGATGAAGTCATACGCGCCCAACTTCAAGGCCTGAACGGCGACATCCACCACGCCGAAAGCCGTGATCACAATGACGGGAACGCCCGAGCGCGACTGCCCGATGTGCTTGAGAAAATCAATTCCGCTGCCGTCCGGCAGCTTCATGTCGAGAGTAATCAGGTCGGGAACTTCGCTCTGTAGGAGAGCCCGGGCCTCCTGCAACGTCTCCGCTTCCAAGACTTGGTAGTTCCACGATTCCAGCTTCTGCCTCATCGACCAGCGGATCAGTTTTTCGTCGTCCACAATCAGGACATTTTCTCGCGGCATGGCTCACTTCGCCTCAACTGGATGAATTTTCAGGCTGCTTCAAGCCACCGACAGGAGACTCTGGCTCGATTGGCAGCCAATATAGTCCAGCGAGGAAACAGAGCCAAAGCGATTTGTTTGGGGAGCCGTTGCTCAGGAATGAGCTAGGGCGCCAACCGGCGAACTGCCTGCCGGTCAAACAGGGAATGCCGACCAGGCAGTTGGTCTGGCGAGGGTTGTCGTGCCCCACGTCGGCGGGCCGGATTGTTTCAGGTGTTTGCCTAACGCGGGTCCAGCGCTATACAACCTTTCTGGAGGGACCAATTGTCGGTGGCGGTTAGAAGTGCCAGCAGGAGCAGTGGACGTCCTTTGGGACTTATTGAACATCGCAAATTAGGGTGACAACTCCCGGGCGTGCATGTTCGCTGCGGTCGTGGCTGGATTCGGCTTCCCTCGCCCCAACGCGGGAGAGGGAAGCTCTGAAACAATTGAAAATCGATTGCTACCGGCGCCAAGCGCGCGCAGGAGCGCCAGCTCCACCCAGGTGGAATGTGCGCTCCGCACGCGTTTTCACGTGTGGATTCGGAGACGTGACGGAGCAGGATTGGCGCAGCATTTTTTTCACAGCTTCAGGGTCAGGGCGTACGGGGGAATCCGATAAAGTGGACAAGCACAAGCACACGGAACGCAGCGCCAAATGAGCGTTTGGAGCCCTGCAAGCTCGATCAGCCGGGTGTCGCTTCCTCACCCCGGGCCCTCTCCCGCGTTGAGGCGAGGGGAACCGAAGTCGATTAAGGTACTCGAGAGACCACGAGTTTCGTCACTGTATTCTGCGATCCTCAATATATGCTGGGATGAGACACGAATCCGGCCACGAACTCGGATGCTGCTCCTGATCCTCTTGATCAGACCCGTGCCGGACATCGGCGAAGGCGCCAGGCAACCATCAGCGTCTTGACTCGATCAGCCGATGAGCACCGGCAGGTACGATCCATGATTGCGGTTCCGGCCGGGCTTCAGGAATCAGCCATACCGGGCACGGACTTTGATGCAACACGCCTTGCGAGTTCGCTCCAAAAATCACTCGGTCCAGAACGTTCTTGCTGTGGACACCCATCAATATCAATGTGCACTGAATGCTCTGAGCATAGGCGACCACCTGTTCAACCACCGGCCCCATCCGGGCTTCGCATACGACCTGGTTTGAGTAGCGCGCCGGCAGGGCTGCTTTCAGGCGCTTCAGGGAGGCATTCAATCGGCGGCGTTTTTCCTCTTCGAAATGAAGCCGGTGCGCCAGTGCGCGCAGATCGTCGATCGCGAGATTGGCTTCAACGTGGAGCAAGTGCAGTTTGATCGGTATGTGGTCCATCAAGCTCAGTGCATACTCCAGCGCCCGCAATGAGTGGGATGAAAAATCCATGGGCAACAACGCCGGCTGCAACTCTGTAGTGTCTATGGCGGCTAGATTTGGAAAACGTTGATCTCCTGAACTGCTGTCTCGCATGGTCAGAACTGGGCAGAGAGATTGGGTCAACACCCGGTCGGTGTGTGACACATGTTCCGCCCTGGTCGGACCGTGGGTGCCCATGAGAATGAGATCGGCTGGCAGTTGGTACGCCAGGTTCAGAATGCACTCCTCCAGATTACCGAAAGTAATCCTGCCCTCTGCCCGCACCGAGGCAGGTTGCCGGTCCAAGACTTCTATGATCCGGCGGTTCGCTTCAAGCTCCCTTTCCTCTTCCGGATACATGTGGGACTCGGAATACATCCAGGCATTGGCCAAATAGATCGGCGGAACAAAATCAATGTTATGTTGAACAACCATTCGGGCGCCGAATCGTTCACAGACCTGAGCAGCCAACTGAAGCTCCCTTTCTGAAAGAGCTGAGAAATCAAGCGGACAGAGGACAGTTTTGATGCCGGTCATGTTCGTCTCCTTTCCGGTTAGGACTCTGCGGTGCAATCGTGGAGCAGGCAAGGCTGGCAGGATGACGGGCTTCTCCTTACCGCTAACTAGAAAGCAATCCTCGGACCAGAAAGGAAAATCGGGCTGCGGCCGCTACAACTGCTGAGTATGTAAGCGGTAGGAAACCAGGTTGCAGGTCGGACCTCAAGGAACAGAAGCGACTCCACTGTGGGACAATGCCCAATCTCCGCGAGAAATAGCCCATAAATCAACCGGCAGACGGCGGGCACTGGGTGGTTTAACTCGATTCAGATAACTGTGAGTTGAACCAGCGCCGGCAGCTGATCTATTCCCTCACGGAGACTTCCTGCTGGACCGCCCAGCCTCGGCTAGGAACGTAACTGCACAAGGGCTCTTCGGCTAGGTAGTCTCCGGTCAGCGCATAGGCGCGCGCCCGCGAGCCACTGCAGATTTCCTTGAATTCACAAACACCACATTTGCCTCCGAGCTTGGAGCTGTCACGCAGATCGCGGAACAACGGCGAGTTTCGGTAGGTGTCAATCAAAGCGTCCTTCCTCACGTTGCCTGCGGAAACTGGCAGAAAGCCGCTGGGATAGATCTCGCCCGTGTGTGAAACAAACAGGAACCCGCGGCCCTCGTTCACCCCTGCAGCGCGGCCAATCGGGCCGGCTTGCAACAACTTCTGCGGGCGCTCGCCCGCCGGGATGGACCTTAGTCGCTGAAGCAGAACACGACGGTAGTGAGGCGCAGCGGTCGTTTTGATATCGAATGGGGCTTTCAGATACAGATCCACCAGGAAGTGGAATACCCGCTCGTAGTCGCCGGCACTTACTTCATCTTCGGCTCTGCCGCGCCCCGTGGGCACCAGAAAGAACACACTCCACAATGCGATGTCTTTAGTCAGCAGCAAGTCAGCCATGGCCTGAAGGTCGTCCAGGTTGTGGCGGGACACCGTGGTATTAATCTGCACCGGCAAACCCAACTCACGGGCAAAATCGATGCAGTTCATCGTCCAGTCATAGGAGCCGGCCACCTGGCGAAAGCGGTCATGAAATTCCCGGGTCGAAGCATCCAAGCTGACCGCGAGACGCGAAAGACCAGCCTCTTTGAGCCGGAACACGACCTCGCGAGTCATTAGCGGCGTGCCGCTCGGGGTCATGGCAACACGCAACCCTTTTTCGACGGCGTAGGGAATCAGCTCGAACAGGTCGGGCCGCTTCATGGGATCGCCGCCTGTCAAAACAAAGAGCGGGTTGCCACACTGGCAAACTTGATCGATCAATTGTTTGCCTTCCTGCGTCGTCAGTTCCAAGGGATGTCGCCATCGGTTGGCCTCCGCGCGGCAGTGCAAACAGGCCAGATCGCATGCCCGTGTCGTTTCCCAAATGGCGATGTAGGGGTTCTCGTCAAAGTTCGGACGTCTCACTGATTGTCCTCAAGAAAATCTTTCCGCTCCAACCCACCCGGATGTAGGGGCGCACCGGCGCGTGCGCCCTCGTTGGGGACGCGTCCATCCTGGGTGGGCATCATTGCGCCGTGGGTGGATACGCAGGTCCGCCCCTGCGGTGGATTGACGGTTGGGTGTGCCACACTCACATATAACTCTTCAGGGCTTTCATATAGTTCGCGCGTTCAAAGGCAGCGGGGTGCGCACACGACTTCTGGCTCAAACTTCCCTTCATCAATCTCACCGAGTCATATTCGTGCTCTTCCATCCAGCGGACGAGATCTTGTTCCAACCTGCGAATCTGTCCGCCGCCGTTTCTTAGGAGGGTGGAACACAGCATCGTGACATCGGCGCCCGCCATAAACATCTTGATCGCATCCTCGGCCGAGTGAATGCCGCTGGTGGCCGCCAGGCTGGCTTCAATACGTCCATACAGAATGGCGATCCAGCGCAGCGGCAGCCGCATGGCCTGGGGAGTGCTGAGCAGAACATTGGGAACGACTTCGAGCTGTTCCAGGTCGATGTCAGGCTGATAGAATCGATTGAATAGCACCAGCCCATCCGCACCGGCGGTACAGAGCCTTCGGGCCATGTGCGCCATATTGCTGAAGTAGGGTCCCAGTTTGATCGCCACTGGAATCCGGACACTCTTCTTCACATCTTCGACAACGTTGATGTACATCTGTTCCACTTGGATTCCAGGCAGGTCGAGGTCGGTAGGAATGTAGTAGATGTTTAGCTCAAGCGCGTCGGCGCCGGCCTGTTCGATCTCCTTTGCGTACCGGATCCATCCGCCGGATGACACGCCGTTCAAACTGCCAATCACTGGGATGTCCACAACCTCTTTAGCGCGGCGCAGGTGTTCCAGGTAGTGGTCCGGGCCCAGGTCGAAGGCGCGCGGATCTGGAAAATAGTCGAGCGCCTCGGCATAGCTGTACGATCCCTGGGTGAGATAGTGATCCAGCTCCTGAGACTCATGCTGAATCTCCTCCTCAAACAACGAGTACATGACAATGGCAGACGCCCCAGCGTCTTCCAGAGATCGAATCTTTTCGAGCGTGTTGGACAGAGGTCCACAGGCAGAAGGCATCAGCGGAGTGCGCAACTTCAGTCCAAGATAGGTTGTTGTGAGATCCATGAAGCAATTACCTCAGTCCTCGTGAATTCGAGACGATTGATGCTGCCCCAAGGGTGTGAGCTGGCCTGAAAGCTCCTCGGGATGATGATTCGTGACTCACAGTTCGAACCCCAAACCACGTACTCGCGCCTCATGGAGCAGAGGGATTCCCGCTTTCGCGGGAATGACAGCTCACGGTTTCGCTTCAGCCCCATAGCTGACCCCTGCCAGTTGTTCATACATCCGCCAGCGTTCGTCGGCATCGTGTTGTGCCTGGTTCAGCAGCCGCTTCGCTTCCTCGGGATTCGTCTTCGTCAGCATCTTGTAACGGTTCTCGAGGTAGGCATACTCTTCAAACCGGATCTTCGGTTTCTTGTAGTCCAGTTGAAGTGGGTTCTTCCCTTCCAGCGCCAGTGCTGGGTTGTAACGGTACATTGGCCAGTGGCCCGACTGGACGGCGGCCTTCTGATTGTCCATCGCCGTGCGCATGTTGATGCCATGGGCAATGCAGTGGCTGTATGCGATGATGATCGAGGGGCCGTCGTAGGCTTCCGCCTCCGCAAAGGCTTTTACCGTTTGCAGGTCGCCCGCCCCCATCGCGATCTGAGCCACGTAAACGTGGCCATAGCTCATTGCAATCCTGCCGAGGTCCTTCTTAGGAGCCGATTTGCCGCCAGCCGCAAACTTCGCGACAGCGCCTCGCGGCGTGGACTTTGACATCTGGCCACCCGTGTTTGAATAGACCTCAGTGTCGAGAACCAGCACGTTGACGTTATGTGCGGAGGCCAGCACGTGGTCGAGCCCGCCATAGCCAATGTCGTAGGCCCAGCCGTCGCCACCCACAATCCAGACAGACTTCTTCACCAACGAATCTGCCAGGCTAAGCAGATTGCGAGCGTCAGCCGAATCCATGCGCCGCAGGATCGTCTTTAGTTTCTCGACACGCTCACGCTGCTCGTAGATGTCGGCTTCATCCTTTTGGGCCGCGCTGGTCAGTTCCGCAGCGAACTCTGGACCGATCACCTCAGCCATTCGCGCCACCAGCTCGCGAGCCTGCTCGGCGTGTTTGTCGAGCGATAGCCGGAATCCCAATCCAAATTCAGCGTTGTCTTCAAACAACGAGTTGGCCCAGGCGGGACCACGCCCATCCCGGTTCTGGCTCCAGGGTGTCGTTGGGAGGTTCCCACCATAAATGGACGAACAGCCTGTGGCGTTGGCCACCAGCAGCCGGTCTCCAAACATCTGGCTCAACAGCTTGAGGTAGGGGGTTTCGCCGCAGCCGACGCAGGCGCCCGAATATTCAAACAACGGCTGCAGCACTTGAGATCCCTTGATGGTGGCCGATTTCACGTGGCGCCGGTCGTGTTCGGGAAGATTGAGAAAGAACGCGTAATTCTCCCGCTCGGGCTCACGCAGCGGCGGCTGCGGCATCATGTTGATGGCCTTCAGCCGGGTTTCCTGCTTGCTCTTGGCCGGGCACACATGCACGCAGATTCCACAGCCTGTGCAGTCTTCGGGCGCCGTCTGGATGGTCAGCTTCAAACCCGCAAACTCTTCGCCTTTCCAGTCCATGGACTTGAACGTCGGGGGCGCTTCTGTCAGAAACTTCGGGTCGTACACCTTTATCCGGATAGCAGCGTGCGGGCATACCAGCGCGCATTTACCGCACTGGATGCAAAGGTCGGGCTGCCAGGCCGGAATCTCCAGCGCGATGTTGCGTTTTTCCCAACAGGCTGTGTTTGTCGGGAACGTTCCATCGATCGGAAGCGCGCTCACGGGTAGTGCGTCGCCGCAACCGGCAATGATCGGCGCGGTGACGTTCTGAACGAAAGCCGGTGCTGCCGCATCCACGGCGGGCGGACGCTGTAGGTGGTTCGTAACGGATTGCGGAACGGTAACCTCAAAGAGATTCGCCAGAGTCTTGTCGATGGCTTCAAAGTTCTTCTGGACGATCACGTCGCCCTTCTGGCCGTAGCTTTTCCGAATCGAATCCTTGATTCTCGCGATGGCCTCTTCGCGCGGCAGGATGCCGGCGATGGCAAAGAAGCACGTCTGCATCACCGTGTTGATGCGGCCACCCATACCGGTCTCCTGAGCCACTTTCACCGCATCGATCACATGGAACCGAAGGTTCTTCTGCAGGATCTGGGTCTGAACTTCCATCGGCAGATGGTCCCAGACTTTCTTCGGACCGTAAGGGCTGTTCAGCAGAAACGTGGCGCCGGGCACCGCGTTCTTCAGCATGTCGTAGCGTTCCAGGAATCCAAACTGGTGGCAGGCCACAAATTTGGCGGAGGTGATGAGATAGGTTGAGCGAATCGGGTTTGGGCCAAAGCGCAGGTGCGAGACCGTCACCGAGCCTGCCTTCTTGGAGTCGTAGACAAAATAACCTTGCGCGTAGTTGTCCGTCTCTTCGCCAATGATCTTGATGGAATTCTTGTTGGCGCTCACCGTGCCGTCGGCGCCCAGGCCGTAGCACAGCCCGCGGAACACGTTGTCCGGTTCAGTGGAGAGGCTGGCATCATAAGACAGGCTGGTGTGAGTGACATCGTCCACGATGCCTATTGTGAAGTGATTGTGGGGTGCTGGTTTCTTGAGTTCTTCGAAGATGCTGGCGATCATTGCCGGCGTGAACTCCTTCGACGAAAGACCGTAGCGACCGCCCACCACTTTCGGCATCATTTGCATGGGAAGCGTCCCGGCGGTTAAACACTCAGCCAGCGCCGTAACCACATCCTGGTAGAGCGGCTCGCCCACGGCGCCAGGCTCCTTGGTGCGATCCAGCACCGCTAAAGCTTTCACGTTTGCCGGCAAGGCTTGAATCAAATGCGAGACGGAAAATGGACGGAAGAGGTGGACCTTGAGCACGCCGACTTTCTCCCCCTTGGCGCGCAGGTAGTCAACGGTTTCCTCCACCGCTTCCGCCCCGGAGCCCATGAGGACGATGACGCGGTCGGCATCTGGCGCGCCAACATAGTCGAACAAGTGGTATTGGCGGCCCACAAGTCCCGCAAACCGATCCATCGTTCCCTGAACGATCCCGGGGCAGGCGTCATAGAAAGGGTTACAGGCCTCGCGAGCCTGAAAGAAGACATCCGGGTTCTGAGCCGAACCCCGCAGCACCGGATGGTCGGGCGAGAGGGCCCGCGCCCGGTGGGCATGCACCCACTCGTCATCGATCATGCCGCGAATGTCTTCGTTGGTTAGTTCTTCGATCTTCATCACCTCATGCGACGTGCGGAACCCATCGAAGAAATGCAGAAACGGAATGCGCGATTGCAGCGTCGCTGCCTGGCTGATCAGCGCAAAATCCATGACTTCCTGAACCGAGTTGGAGGCCAGCAACGCAAAGCCAGTGGACCGCACGGCCATGACGTCACTGTGATCACCGAAGATGGAGAGCGCGTGGGTTGCAATGGTGCGCGCTGTCACATGGAAGACGGCCGCCGTCAGTTCTCCGGCAATCTTGTACATGTTGGGGATCATCAGCAGCAGGCCCTGCGAAGCCGTGAACGTCGTGGTCAACGCTCCGGTTTGCAAAGCCCCATGCACGGTGCCAGCCGCGCCCGCTTCGCTTTGCATTTCCTGAACCAGTGGCACCGTCCCCCAAATATTCGGTTGTCCCGCAGAACTCCAGGCGTCTGCCCACTCGCCCATAGGCGACGAAGGAGTGATTGGGTAGATGGCGATGACTTCGTTGGTTCGATGCGCCACATACGCGGCGGCTTCGTTGCCATCGATCGTGACCTCGCGACGGTTCATGGATGTCCTCCTGCGGAATAGTGAACCAGCGGTCGTGCGCGCTGCACGCGATCAGAAATGCAGATCCCATGCCAATCACAAGCCACGGATTATGTTGGGCTTGATGTGAGGAACTCGGAGCTTGCGGGTGATATGACGCAGGCGGGTTGGGTGAACCAACAATTGTGGTCGCTGTCGTTGGCTTCAGCCTGCCGGAGGATACTCGCAGTAATTGGGGTACCACATCGCAGCATCGACGGCCGGCACAATCTGATCGTCTGCGTAAGCCCGGCCGACGCCTGCGTCGCGCGCTTGACGAACAACGCGAATGGCAATTTCTCGCGAGACTCGTCGCAGCGCTGCCACTTCCGGGTAAAGCGCCCCTCGCTCCAGGCGTTCGCGGGAGGTTAGCTCCGCTAGCGCCTGAGCGGCTGTCAGGAACATCTCCTCGGTCACCTCGTGGGCGCCGCTGACGATGACTCCCAATCCAACGCCCGGAAAGATGAAGGCATTGTTTGCCTGGCCAATAATGTGCGACTCGCCGGCAAAGGTCACCGGCGCAAAGGGGCTGCCTGTGGCTACCAACGCACGCCCTCCGGTCCAGGCCAGGATGTCTGCGGGCGAGGCTTCCGTCTTCGAGGTTGGATTCGACAAAGGCAGCACCACCGGAACCCGAGTTCCAGCAGCCATCGCGCGAATGGCATTCTCAGTAAAGCTCGCCGGAACGCCGCTGGTGCCAATGAGAATGGAGGGTCGAACGCAACGAATGACGGTCTCCAGGTCGTAGCGCCCGGTAGGCGAGAAGCCAAAGTGCGTCATGATCTCCGGGCTGAGCGCAAAGGGTCGTTTATCCCCGTCGACCTGGGCCCGGCCTTCGAACAGGAGGCCGGCAGAATCCAGCATGGTGACGGCTTGGGCAATGACAGCCAGCAGTGTGCCTTCCCGCTTCAGGGCCTCTCGCACCAGGCGGGCAATGCCAATGCCGGCCGCGCCCGCTCCCAGAAAGACGATCCGCTGCGCTGAAAGAGGCTGATCCAACACCCTGAGCGCGGCCAGAATCCCGGCCAAAGCGACGCTGGCAGTTCCCTGGATGTCGTCATTGAAGCTGGTAAGACGGTGGCGGTATCGATCCAAGATGCGAATGGCGTTGTGCTGCTTGAAGTCCTCCCACTGCAAGACTGCATGAGGAAAGACGTCCTGGACCCCTTCGACAAACGCCTCAAGAAACTCGTCGTACGCGTCACCTCGCAACCGCGGATGACGATACCCAACATAGTAAGGATCATCGAGAAGTTCCTGGCGGTCGGTGCCCACGTCCAGCGAAATGGGCAGCGTCTGTGAAGGAGGGATTCCCGCTCCAGCCGTGTAAAGCGCCAGCTTGCCGATGGGAATGCCCATGCCGCCGGCTCCCTGATCTCCCAGCCCGAGAATTCGCTCGTTATCGGTCGCCACAATCAGTTTGATGAGGTTGTGGCGAGAGTTACGCAGCAGATCCGGAATTCGATGCCGGTCATCGGGCGTGATCCAGAGACCGCGTGCGCGACGCAGAATATGACTGAACTTCTGACAGACGCGGCCCACCGTGGGCGTATAGACGATCGGCAGGAATTCCTCCAGATTTTCGACCAGGACTCGATAGAACAAAGTCTCATTACGATCCTGCAATGCTGCAAGCCCAATGTACTTCTCCAGATCGTCGCTCTTGCACCGAACATGCTCCAGCTCGAGACCGGACTGTTCCTCAATCGTGAGCACCCGCGGAGGCAAGAGTCCCCGCAGGCCAAACCGATCGCGCTCGGCCTCGGAGAAAGCGGTGTCTTTGTTAAGGAGAGGCTGGGCGAGCAGTTCAACGCCTCTGGAAACAATTTCAATACGTTGCTCGAGGTTCACTGGATCAGTGTGAGTTAGTCGCATACCTCACACTCCTGTGGTGCTTGACCTAACAGCGTCATGTTCTCAACCGCGCTCATGCGAAGCCACTTCATCCGCAGCAGCATGGGAGCTGGAGAGTCGTCAGCTTCGCAGGATGGCCAGCTGGTTTATGGGTTGATCCGGACCGCGTTCAGCCCTGCGCTCCTCAAGCGGGTTCCTTGGGCCCCTCGGTGCCCGAAACCGCCTTCAACGCCCTCTGCTCTATCTTGATCGTGTCATCCAGCCACTCCAGTAACGCTTGCTCGAGCTTATCGGTGTCACCAATCCGCAATAGCGAGTAGATGGTCTCGCCTTCGGTGTTCAGCGGGATGAAGTGGCAAGGCAGGGTCTGGTTGCGGTGTGCTGGATGCACGTAGTTGCTCAAGAAGCAGTCCGTGCACGGATGCACCTCCTCAGCCTCCCCTGCATTGAGGCAGGTGATCGAGTCGCGAAAGTACTCAGTGGGCCTCCACGCCGTCCGCACCGACCGTCCATAGCCTCCGTCGGCAAGGACGCTTCTTTCCAGCTTCAACCTTTCGACGATGTCTTCTTTGGTGATCTCCATAGCGCGACCCTCCCTCTTTGGCGACCCGGAGCAGCAGCAACCTGCCTGCCTCTTGAATGACGAAGCAGCTTGGGTTCCACAGCTGTGCAGCCACAAGCCACGACCTATGAATGTCTCCAGACGTGGCTCAACCTCTGTGCCCGGTTTTCGGGAAGAAGCGACGATCTGGGTGTTTTTCCCCTTTTATCGATATTTCACCCAACGATTTTTCCGTTGAATCTCAACGGCCCGGTGGCGAACCTGCTCCAAACCGGGCAAACGAGCTTGGCAGTGGGTGGCGCTTGGTTGGCAAAGCAAGTGCATTGGGCCCTGTGAGGTTTTTATGAGCACGGAAAGAAAGAGGTCCATTCTGGTCGTTGAAGATGACAGCTTGTTCCTGTGGACCTTGGAGCACTTCCTCAAACAGGAAGGCTATGACGTCTGTCCAGCCACCACGGCCGAACTGGCGCTCGAGATGGCGCAGAGGCGGTCCTTTGATGTGGTGATCTCCGACTATCATCTGCCGGGTTTGAATGGAAGAGAGATGATCGAGCAACTAAAGTCGCTCAGCCCTTGCACCAAGGCAGTGCTGATCAGCGCTTATCAAAAGGACGAGACGGGAGGCAACGACGGACGATTGCTGAGCGCCTATCTGAACAAGCCCATCGAGCTTGGCAGCCTGAAGAAAGTCTTGCAGGATCTGACCACTCCACCCATCGAGGCACCTCGTCCTTGAGAAATCGCCTGACTCTGGCTTCGTCGATCGTTAAGACCACAAGGCCGGCCGGGTGTCCTAGTGGAGGGCACTCGGTTCAGAAGTGAATTCTTGTCCCTGAAACGATTTGTCGTTCGCCTGTTGGTCGTCGCTCTCGGCATCTATCGACGAGGGAAACGATTCTCGATCCTCCCCGGGTTAAATCACCCTTTCCTCGCGCAATCCCCCCACCGCTCTTTCGACTGAGAGCGATTCACCATCCAACCCGTTGAAAAACAGACTGCGTGCCCTTGGTACGGAGCGTGCTTCCTCGCGGGTGCGCGTCGGGCAGTCAAGCCGGGCATCCCATCGGTGGTTGGAAGCAGGAGGAGAACTTGCCAGGAACGCAACAATCCATCGAAGGTCCCGCAACATATGGCCTCGCAGACACACTCGTTGACCCATGACACCATCCCGGCAAGCCCCAGGCATCCGCACACTGGCCCGACGGCAGCCAACCAGCAACGAGGGGAAACGAAGCCTCAAAGGAGAAGCCAATCCATGAGTCGAGCTCACGCCAGCACCGCACTTCAGCCCCCGATCCGTGCCGGGGTTTTCTGGGTGTTTTCAAGCCTGATTGTCGCCACGTTGATGATTCTGGCGGCCACCCTGCCAGGCATCGTGAAATCTGACAAGCCCTGGCTCGGTGAAACCAACCTGCTCTTCTTCACCTTGGTGATTTACTTTGCAGCGGCGGCGCTTTACGGGTCGTACGCTGTCCTGCGCGCCGAGGTGTTCTTTCGAAGCGCCTCGCGAGCCGTTTGGTTGGGATTCCTCCTTCACAACGGTGCGGTGGCCTTGCGCTGGCTGGCCTCAGGCCGGCCACCCGTCTCGAACATCTACGAGATGATGATTAGCTTCGCCTGGGGCATCGTGCTCATGCATCTGATTGTCGAAAGAGGTTACCGGTTCCGGTTTTCTGGACTGTTCGCGCTGCCCATGGCCGCGCTGGCCATCATCATGACCATGATACTCCCCAGTGACGTGCGTCCGCTGATGCCAGCGTTGCAAAGCAATCTGCTCTACATTCACGTGGGGGCGGCACTCTTCAGCTACGCCGCCTGCGCCATTTCGTTTATCACGGCCATTCTGTTTCTGATCAAGGACAAAGCGAAGGTTGCCGGTTTCGGCATCGCGATAGCAGCTCTCGTCAGCAGCATCTACGTGTGTCTGGACAATCTCTCAGTGGTGACCCGCGGCACGTATCACGTCGTAGCCTGGGATTTCAGCGTCAACCAGAAGATCCACGTGGCTGAGAAGACACCGTTGCTACTCGAGGTTCCCGGTGTGGGAGCGCTTTTTCTGATTACCTTGCTGAGCTCTGTAACGATGGGAGTTCTCTATTTCCTGGCTCAAACCCGGCAGAACCCGGCAATTGAAACATGGGCGGACCGGACTCTGCTGGCCGGCACGGGTCTACAGGGCTTGTCGCTCGCCGTGCTCTGCTTTCAGATTCAGAACGGCAGCTTCACACACCCACTCTACCAGGGTAGCTTCAAGAGCAGCTTCTCCGCTCACCCGTTCGAAGTCACCGGGCTGGCCATGGGGCTGGTGCTCAGCTTGATCCTACTGGCTATGAAAACCTGGGAGAACCCGATTCGTAGCTTCCTTCCGGACACAGCGGTACTGGATGATCTGACCTACAAAATGATCACCATCGGATTTCCACTATTGACGCTCATGCTCATTACCGGCTCGATCTGGGCCAACCGAGCCTGGGGATCTTACTGGAGTTGGGACCCGAAGGAAGACTGGGCTCTGATCACCTGGCTGGTGTACGCCAACTACCTCCATGTCCGCATCACACGAGGCTGGAGCGGAAGGAAGTCGGCCTACTTCTCGATCGCAGGATTCGCCGTCGTGATGTTCACCTTCCTGGGAGTCACCTACCTGCTGCCAGGAATGCATGCGTATGCGAACTAGCAAGAGAGGTCGTTGATTGAAGAATCGAAACTAAAATAGGCAGGCCCGAATCGTCGCCTGGGCGAGGTTGTGAGGTTGGGAAACTGAAGCGATCGTTGATTGGCCGGGGCGAGAGGATTCGAACCTCCGCCCCTGGTCCCGAATTCAATTTGCACGGCGTCAGTGAATGTCGCCCTTTTGGCGGCGTCTGTTTCGAAGCGCCCTCCCGCCTGACCTTGGCCGGAGATTGTGCGTGATATTTCCATATTCATTCAGCGTGATTTCTGCGAAGCATTCATCAGCGTCTTCACATGAACGCTCTGGTTGCCTAGCTTTGTGGCTCGATTTTTTGCCAGAATTCGACTGGCCCGGACAGCCATTTCCTTGGCTTCCGATTTCCTGTTCATGCTTCTCAATAGAGACGCGTAGTCATTCAAAGTGGTAGCCACATCCGGATGTTCCTTCCCTAAGCGGGCTTCCCGGATCTCGAGAGCGCGACGAAAAAGCGGCTCGGCGTCGGCGTAGCGGTGCTGCAGAAGAAAGACCTGGCCAAGATTGTTCAGAGTCGTGGCAACAGAAGGATGATTGGGCCCTAGCGACTTCTCTTTGATGGCCAGCGCCCGCCGGTACAGGCTCTCAGCCTTGCCATAGTTCTTTTGCTCAAAGTACAGAGTGCCCAAGCCATGGATGATCTTGCCGGTATCCAGATGATCTGGCCCCAGAAATTTCTCGTTCATGGCCAAGGCTCTCCGATAGAAGGCTTCTGCCTCGGAATACCGCCGCTGCGCCTGGCAAACATCGGCGAGGTTGTTCAGCATTGGAGCAAGATCCGGATGTTCGGTTCCCACGGACTTCTCCAAAAGGAAGATGACCTTTCGATTGAGCGATTCGGCCTCTGTGAAGCGTCCTTCCTCTCGATAAACTCGTGCCAGATCGGTGAGGCCCGTGATTACGGCCGGGTCTGTCGCGGCCAACGCCCGACTTCGAATCAGCAATGCTCTCCGATGGAAAGTTTCCGCTTCGGTGTACTGACCCAGGCGAAAGTACAGCTGTGCCAGGCTGTGGAGGCTGATGGCTAGCTGGGGGTCATCTGGCTTCAAAGCCTTCTCTCGGATGGCTAACGATTGCCTATAGAGGGTCTCGGCTTGCGTGTAGAGACCCTGGGCTGAATACAAGTCTCCCAGATAGTCCAAGCTCTTGGTCTGTTCCAGATGGCCGGCGCCAAAGAGTTTTTCCTCAATTGCCAGGGCCCGTTTTAGCAAGGGTTCAGCCTGAACAAACTGCCCCCGGTCTTGATAGAGTCTCGCCAGGTTATTCAGACAGATGGCAACGTTCTCGTTCTCGGGCCCCAAGGCAGTTTCCCAGATTGCGCGGGCCTTGCGATAGGCGAGCTCAGCATCCGTGTAGCGGCCCTGTTCGTGATAGGTTGTGGCCAGGGCGTTCAGGCTGGCCGCAACCCTGGAGTCTCCGGAACCAAACTGCTGGGCAGCACCCACCGCCGCCAGATAGTTTTTCTCAGCGTCAGCCAAACGCCGCTGCTCCCGATGTTGCTTTCCCTGTTTCATGAATTCCTGCCAAAGCGTCTCTCGGTTCGAGGGATTTCCCTCCTCAAAGGCCCAGCCGTTCAGGCTCGCCGAGAGAAGAAAGCACAGAAACCACATCAGTTTGAATCTTGGGGTCATGGGATCTTCCTCCTTGCCGCATAAGGCGTGAAGGAATCCCAAACCCGTTAACCTCCGCAGGATTCTTTATTCTTTCGAGTTTGATCGGGGCTCACCCCACGAAACACGCGAAAGGACACGAAAAAGATTGCGCTGCCGACGATCCTGCGATCCTCCAAAGAAGAGGCCTTGATGTCAGGATCTGACCCTCTTTCGTATATTTCGTGTGTTTCGTGGGTCCTCCTCAACCCTTGCCTAAACTTCCCTGCACGCACCCAAGACGCCCACCGAAAACAGATGTCCGGTGGTATACTGGCGCCAGCTTCTCTCGAACATCTTCCTTCCTGCTTTGACAGAAGTGTGCCGCCATGGCAGTCCCTTCGTCCCTAGAAGTCACGCAGCTTTTGCTGGCCTGGAGCCAAGGAGAGCCGGCCGCCCTGGAAAAGCTTGTCCCGCTGGTACACGCAGAGCTCAGCCGCTTGGCGCATCACTACATGGCGGGTGAGCGAACCGGACACACCCTCCAAACCACGGCCCTGGTGAATGAGGCTTACCTGCGCTTGGTCGACTCCAGCCAGGTGCGCTGGCAGAACCGCGCTCATTTCATGGCCGTCTCAGCCCAGCTGATGCGCCGCATCCTGGTTGATTTTGCCCGCTCGCGAAACTACTTGAAGCGAGGCGCCGGAGCCCAGCAAGTGAGCCTTGACGAAGCCTGTTGATTTCCGAAGCCCCGGATTTGGATGTCGTCGAACTCGATAGGGCCTTAGGTGCGTTGGCTGCCGTCGACGGGCGCAAGAGCCAGGTCGTGGAGCTGCGTTTCTTTGGTGGATTAACCGAGGAAGAGGCTGCTGAGGTGCTGAAAGTTTCACCCGAGACGGTCCGGCGTGACTTGAGACTGGCCAAGACCTGGCTGTTGCGGGAGATGGACAAGCGTCCGACTAAAGGCTGAAGGTATTTCTTTGGCGGGGTGCTCTCGTGCTTGGGCATTCCTAAGTCAGCGATGGGGTTTATTCCGCCGAATCCGTCAGCAGCCCACGATTGGCGCAACCTGCGCGCCAATCGTGGCTACCAGGGACTTGTGCTTCTGCATCAAGATAACCTGAAGGGGTTCTCATCACTGTGTTGTCAGCAGGGCATTCTCGAAGACCCGTTGACCTTTTCACTTTCTCATTTCTGCTCGAATGACTTCAGCTTGTTGGCGGTTGAAATACAGACCATCCTGACAGATGCGAGTCATGGCTTGCGAGTCCCAGCGCGGAATCATGATGCCTGTCGGTGAATGAGAGTTGGAGCCGAGAAGCAAATGCCCCAGCTCGTGAGCAACGGTATGGGCCAGAATCCTTGAAACGGGAACATTCAGTCTTTGCGCTTGCTCCTCGACTCGATTCCAAAAGATATTGGCAATACGAGCGGCCACGAAAGCCTGGCCACCATGCTCCATCTTGGCCGCCGTCTTCGGAAAGACACGAAGGAAAAGCTGAGTCGCATCCAAAATCGCCGGGCACTTTGGATACAAGGAGGGATCTTCATCATTCAAGGGACAATCGGCCCATTCGACCTCGACACCTGCCTTGCGAAAGATCAGGCTGGCTCGATCCTGAGCTTGACGAAGCGTCTGCATGGGCAGATGAGCATAATTGTAAACGAGAACCGTGACACTCGTCCCTTGTTCAGGCAGGTGCGAGGCCTCTCGTGGATCTTGCGGTTCCTGACCCATGTTGGGGCTTGAAGCAAGAACCAGACCTTCCAGACTCAAGGAAAAGAGAAGATTCAAAATGCAACTGAAACTGTTTTTTCGGCTCATGACGTGTTCTTCCTCGCCGCATAAGGCGGGAAGGCAGTCAAAAGCCGGTAAAGTCAGCTAGATGTTTTCTGGTGCTTTTGTTGTCGTCGACTCAGACCCATGGCGGTTTCGCACTCGTCACTCGCCACTAATCACTCGTCACTGCTTTCATGACCTCTGACCGTTGGGAAGAAATCAATCGCCTCTATAGCGCTGCAGTGGACCTGGAAGAGAAGGAGCGCCCGACTTTCTTGGAAAAAGCCTGCGACGGGGACCAGGAGCTGCGCCGCGAGGTGGAGTCGCTTCTGGCCTATGACCAGCAGGCGCAGCAACTCCTGGATCGTCCGGCGATGCAGATGGCTGCCGAGAAACTGGCCGGCGAACCGCCTTCACTGGTTGGGCGAAAACTTGGTCCCTACCAGATTCAAGTTGTGTTGGGTGCGGGAGGGATGGGAGAGGTTTACAAAGCTAGAGACACCCGGCTGAATCGCACGGTGGCCATCAAGGTTCTGCCACGTCTTCTATCAGAGCGGGCTGACTTGCGGCAGAGATTCGAACGTGAGGCGCGAGCCATTGCCAGCTTAAACCATCCGAATATTTGTGCGTTGTATGACATCGGCAGGCAGGATGGAATTGACTTCCTGGTGATGGAATATCTGGAAGGCGAGACGCTCTCGAAGCGGCTAAAGAAGGGGCCTCTCCCCACGGCACAACTCTTGCGTACTGCAATTGAAATCGCGACTGCACTGGACCAGGCTCACCGACATGGAGTGACGCATCGGGATTTGAAGCCGGGCAACATCATGCTGACCAAGAGCGGCGCGAAGCTGCTGGACTTTGGACTGGCGAAGCACCGAGCTTTGTCCCCCACGGCAAATCCCCCTTCCTCTTTGTCCCCCTTGGCAAGGGGGACCCCAGGGGGTCAGGATGCGGGTGAACCCGGTGCTGGCACTGAGACCAAGAGTCTGACGGAAGAAGGCATGATCCTCGGAACACTGGAATACATGGCGCCCGAGCAGGTGGAAGGAAAACAGGCTGACTCACGGACCGACATCTTTGCCTTCGGTGTGCTCATGTATGAGATGGCCACGGCCCGAAAGGCGTTTGAAGGGGAGAGCAAGGCCAGCCTCGCAGCGGCCATTCTGACCTCTGAACCGCCTGCCATCACAAAGATTCAACCGCTGACGCCACGGGCCTTGAACCGTTTGGTCAAGCGCTGCCTGGCGAAGGATCCCGAGGATCGCTGGCAGAGCGCGCGGGACCTGACCAGTGAACTGAAGTGGATTGCCGAGGCTGGTGGAACGTTGGCCTTATCAGAAGCTGCAGGTCTGAAGCCCATCGCGGCCGTGCGGAGGCGTGAGCAACTCGCTTGGGCACTAGCCGTCATACTGCTGATTGCAGCCATCGTCAGCGTCTTTTCTTACCTGCAGGTGATCCGAGCCCCAGCCCCTGCTGTCATCTCTGAAATACTGCCACCAGAGAAGACTCAATTCGTTGGCCCGCCCGTGCTCTCTCCAAATGGAGACGCTGTAGTCTTCACTGCTACGGATGAGAGCGGAAAGAGCATGCTTTGGGTCCGTTCCTTTGACTCGCTGACTGCACAGCCCTTGGCGGGAACGGAGGGAGGGACTTCGCCGTTCTGGTCGGCGAACGGCCGGAGGCTTGGGTTCTTTGCAGATGGTAAGCTGAAGATCCTGGAGCTATCGGGTGGTCCTGCCAGAGTCGTAGCTGATGCCCCAGTAACTGGTGGAGGGAGCTGGAACCGCGAGGGGACCCTCCTGTTTGTACCAGATTACTCCAAAGGCCTGTACCAGGTGTCGGCTTCAGGCGGCGCCCCGGTCCCCGTTTTCAAACTGGATACGTCCAAATATTGGGGGTGCGCTTGGCCGAAATTCCTGCCCGATGGAAAGCATTTCCTCTATTACGCTGGGGCTTTTGACCCTGCGTCTAGCGGACCCTATTTTGCCTCCTTGGACGGAAAAGAAAATCGACTCCTGCTAAAGGGGGACAGCAGCACCACCTATGCATCGGGGTTTTTGCTCTACCTTCTTGACAGGACACTGATGGCGCAGGCTTTCGATCCGGAGCGGGGGCAAATCCAGGGGGACGCTCACCCGGTCGCGGCCCGGATCCTTGATGACTCACAGAACCACTACAGCTTCTTCGATGTATCGGAAAACGGCGTGCTGATTTATCAGGCGGGTGATTCGCTAAAAGAGAGACGAATCACCTGGTTTGACCGCGCCGGTAAAGAGCTGAGTGCTGGTGAAAAGGGGAGCTATGATAGCTTGAGACTCTCGCCTGATGGAGCAAAGCTCGCATTCAAGGCAGGTGATCCGACCACTGATATCTGGGTGGACGAATTGGCGCGTGGTGTCCACATGCCCCTCACCAACGATCCTGGGATTGACTACACCAGTCCGACCTGGTCGCCGGATGGTCGCCGGATTCTGTTCGGCGCTTGCGGCAAATCTCGGCTGGGCATTTACCAGATGAATTCCAACGGGGCAGGTGGCCAGGAACTTCTGCTGCCGGCGGAGACCTCCGATCCAGGGATATGGCCCACGAGCTGGTCTCCAGATGCCAGGTTCGCCCTCTTCGTGCGCGGAAATCCTTCTAACCCAATGCAAAATGTCTGGCTCCTGCCTCTCGCCGGCGACCACAAACCGCGCCTGTTTGTCCAGAACGCCTTTGATGGGCAATTCTCCCCTGACGGCCGATGGGTGGCTTATAGTTCCATGCAAGCCGGCAAATTCCACATTTACGTTGTGCCGTTCGATGCCACCAAGGTTTTGAATACAGGCCCCGAGGCCGTAACCAGCCCGGTCGGCAAATGTCAGATTTCGGCCAGTGGAGGCGTCATAGCCAGGTGGCGAGGGGACGGCAAGGAGATCTTTTACCTCGGCGGAAGCAATCAGATAATGGCAGCGGAAGTTGACGGGAGGAGCAATAGCTTTGCAGCTCGCAAGGAGCAGGCTCTCTTTAGATTGCCGGAAGGATTCGGTTGGTATGACGTGGCCCCAGATGGGAAGCGGTTCGTCATGACCACCCAAAAAGTCGGCAATCCGAACCCGCCGCTCACTCTGGTGATGAACTGGCCGGGACGCTTGGCCAAGCCGTGAATCGTAACGCTGGTGTTGCAAGGCGGGTTATCCCGCACCGGTACGGCTGTCCACTACAGTCTGTCATGGCTGCCAAAGTCCTCTGGACCGGAACTCGGCCCCAAGAATGGTAACCACCTGAGAGAGCTTGCAGGCATCGGAACCAAACCCGGCTCATGGCAGTTCGCACTCCTCACTCGCCACTAGCTACTCGTCACTGCTTTCATGACTTCCGAACGCTGGGAAGAAATCAATCGACTATGGTTGGTTATTCCCCACACGCTACCCTGGGCCTGGAACGAGAACTTACAAGTGACTGGACAGTTTCGGCGGACTACAGCTTCATACGAGGCGCGCACCTCGTCAGGCCACGCAATATCAATCAAGGGAACTTCGGCCTCATCTCTTCTTACGAACGCGCCTGCGCCGTTTGCCCCACTCTGCCGGGCGTGACCGCCAGCGGATGTTCCAATCCACTCTACCAAGGAGCGGGTGAAGGTTGGAATCCAAAGACTGATGAGCGAATCATTCCCATTTCTCCGGTTCTGAGTCGGATTCTGCGCGAGCAACATCGGATCGGCGGAGTAGTCACTGGGTCTTTTCCAACAAGTACGGCAACCAGCTTTCGCATCTGCTCGACAAGCTGAAAAACATTTGCCGGAAGGCTGGCATCAAGGAAGCGACGCTTCACAGCCTGCGGCACTCATTTGGGGCTCATCTCCGGATGGCCGGAGTGAGTCTGGCTGACATCGCGGATCTAATGGGACACAAGGATCTGGCTACTACACAGATCTACGCCAAGGTGGAGCAACAGCATCTTCGTGCCGTCATTGAGAAGCTGACACCCCTTGTCCCGATCAATGTGTCACCTGAATGTGTCACCCAGGGCGCAAACCCTGAAATGGAGAATTTCAACCCATTGATCTCGAAAAGGATTGGTTGAGGTGAATCAAGGATTGGCTGGGAGGCAGGGATTCGAACCCCGATAGGCAGATCCAGAGTCTGCAGTCCTACCGTTGGACGACCTCCCAGCAAGTGCAGGGGGGAACCGCAAAGGCAAGGAGTTTGTAACACCGCTCGGCGGAACTTGTCAATTGGCCCTTTCGGCATTGATCCTTTCCGATGCCTCGGTCAATTGGCGCTTGTTTGATCGGGCAGGAGGTCGGGTTGCTGCCTTTCAACCGCACAGGCCGCTCGACAGAACCTCTCGCTACACGTCACACTTCTTCCAGACGCTTTTTGGTTGTCGCCAATCGAGGAATATGGCTTTCGGCTCGGGAAATCGATTGACACCCATTTCGCCCTTGCGCTAGGCTGCGACTTCCAACTGCCCGCCAAGTCACGGTTTCCAGCCATTCTCTGATAAAGGACATCACGAGCTATGAATGCATCGAGCCAGGTTGACCGCCACTCTGATTACAACAAAGGGAAGCTATTTCTCATCAGCGTGCTCGCTCTTGCCACAGCGGGAGTCGGATTCGCGATCCGGGGCGGTATCGCTTCGGATCTTCAGAGTCATTTCTTCGATCCGATAGACAAGCTTAGATCGGCAGAAATGGTCGCCACCGCGCTCGGTGTGGTGTTTCTTGGATTTGCCTTTACGATCGCGATTGGCAGCCCACTGCTGGATTTCCTTGGCATGGGGCGGCTTTTGGGACTCTCCAGCCTCAGTTTCATTATCGGGACACTCATCGTAATTTTTGCAGACCGTTTGGCTTCCGGCGCCTCGATCTATTGGGCGGTCTGGAGTGGCATGCTGGTCATTGGAATCGGGCAAGGCTTGGTGGAGACCGTCATTAATCCCCTGACCGCGACGCTCTATCCTGACGACAAGACGCACAAGCTGAACGTCCTTCATGCCTGGTGGCCTGGCGGCATCATCATCGGGGGATTGCTAGGCCTGGCGCTGGGACAGATGAACATTGGATGGGAGATCAAACTGGGCATTGTGATCATTCCAGCAGCGGCCTTTGGAGTCATGCTGTTGGGCACTCGGTTTCCGCCCAGTGAACGAGTTGCAGCGGGCGTCTCCAACAGCCAGATGTTCAAAGAGCTTTTGCGCCCGTTTTTCATCCTCTGGTTTCTGTCCATGTTCCTGACGGCCGCCGCAGAACTGGCACCCGGCCAGTGGGTTGATCTCGCTTTGACGCGCACTGTGGGCATGCAGGGGATCTGGTTATTGATTTACGTCAGCGGTTTGATGTTCGTCATGCGGCATTTTGCCGGACCGATGGCGCACAAGTTGTCGCCCGTCGGCCTGCTCTGGTTTTCCTGCCTACTGGCCTCGGCCGGGTTGCTGCTCTTGAGCATTGCCAACTCACCGATCACGGGTCTCTTGGCTGCTACCGTGTGGGGCACGGGCGTCTGCTATATGTGGCCCACAATGCTGGCTGCGGCTTCAGAGCGGTTCCCGCGTGGCGGTGCACTGTTGATGGGGCTCATGGGAACCGCGGGCACCTTGTCGATCTACTATGTGCTGCCCTTGATGGGACATATCTTCGACACCGCAAAGATCCAGGCGGCCGGCGGCGAAGAAGCATTTAAGAACGTGAGTGGTGAGGCATTGAATCAAGTGCTGTCGGTTGCCGCCCAAACGTCCTTCCGCTACGTTGCGCTCCTTCCGGCCGTTCTGCTGGTCGTGTTTGGGGCCATTTGGATTTACGACAAGTCCAAGGGAGGCTACAAACCCGTAAAGCTCAGCGTCCCCGCAGTCGGAGGCGAATCGCGTTAAGTTGGGTAGTCTTCGGGCTATATAGAGAAACTCGAGAGCCGCTGACCCCCAAAAGTGAGCCAGGCTCAATGCGATCGTCGCCAAGCGAACCGGGGTCTTAACTCGCAAACAGCTGAAAATTATCCGGAGAGAATTCCATCACCCGAAGCAGATGATACACCGAGCCACCGTTTGACCCACGTTCCTGCTCCTCTAACTCCAGACATCTGCCTCTGATAGGACGCCTTCCACAACTCGCGCCGCGGGCCTTTGATCTCTCGCTAATCCGTCTCGCTCCGGTCGTGCGGCTGTCGTTTGGAGATTCTTCCTAGAATGGGAACCTGGCGGTAGAATTTCCGGTTCCGCGCCTGGGGCGCACTTCTGAGCCAGCGTTTTAGGTAATCATCATAGAGGGACCATGACACACAAAAAGGTGGCAGGCGTGTTCGTTCTGTTTGGCCTTTGCCTGACGGCCTTGCTGCTGGCGCACACTGCTCCATCGTCCCGCCGGATCAGTCTGGCAGCGCTGGAGGACAAGATCCGCGGCGGATGGGCAGGGCAGATGATTGGGGTGTCGTATGGAGCACCGACCGAGTTCCGATCGAATGGGAAAATCATCGAGGGCAGGCTGCCTTGGACGCCGGAGCGTGTCAGCAATTCGATCTCGCAGGATGATCTCTACGTCGAGATGACATTCGCCGAGACTCTGGACCGGCTCGGTCTGGATGCCTCGACAGAGCAACTGGGCGAAGCTTTCAAAGATTCGAAGTATTCGCTCTGGCACGCCAACGCGGCTGCGCGCCGGCTGTTGAACCATGGCATCAAGGCGCCCTTGTCTGGACACCCAAAATACAACCTGCACGCCAACGACATTGACTTTCAAATTGAAGCTGACTTCATCGGCCTGATGACCCCCGGATTGCCGCAAGAATCAAACAAGTATTGCGACCGGGTTGGGCGGGTGATGAACTATGGCGACGGGCTCTACGGCGGCATGTTTGTTTGCGGAATGTACACAGCCGCGTTCTTCGAAAGCAATCCGCGACAGATCGTACATCAGGGACTGGCCTGCATACCGTCGCTGAGCGGCTACGCGCGCGTAATCCGTGATGTGCTCGATGGGGCGGCCAAACATCCCACCGATTGGAGGGCAACCTGGCGGATGATCGAGGAGAAATGGGACAAGGAGGATCCCTGTCCCGACGGGGCATTGCGGCCGTTCAACATTGATGCCCGTCTGAACGGCGCCTATATCGCTCTGGGGTTGCTGTATGGCAAAGGCGACTTTGCGCAAACGCTGGAGATCACGACACGTGCCGGACAAGACTCGGACTGCAATCCCTCGAATGCGGCGGGAGTTTTAGGGACCCTGCTGGGATATGCCGCCATCCCCGACTTCTGGAAGTCAGGCATTCCGGCAATCGCCGATGCAAAGTTTGATTTCACTCAATCCTCATTCAACGACATCACGAGGACGAGCGTGGAAAGAGCGAAAAGGATCGTTACGAAAGCAGGCGGCACGGTGACGGCGGCTGAAATGGTCATCCCCTTTCAGGAGCCAAAGACCCCTACTCTTGAACAGTGGGACATGGGCGTTCCCGAAAAACGCATCGACACGCTCGATGTCGCATGGACTTGGAAAGGCCGTTGGATTGAGGAACATTACTGGGACGGCAATGGCATCTCAGCCCGTAAGACCGCCCAAGAAGCGGATTCGGAAGCAACGTTGACTTTCACGGGCTGCGCCATTTCTCTGGTGGGGAGTTATTCACAAGAAGGTGGGAGAGCGGATATCTATCTCGACGGAGAGAAGGCAGGCGAAATCGACGCCTATATTGTCGAACACACCAGCGACAACGACCTGTGGCATGCCTATGGCCTGAAACCGGGGAATCACACTGTTCGCATCGTCCCTCGCAGTGACGCAGACAGTCGCTCACGGGGACGGAAGATCGTTATCGAATCTGCGGTCAATTTCATGCCGAGGAAGTGAGAGGTCTCCCCAGACTGCGAACACTCGGCGGTGTCACCCTGTGAGGTTGACTCTAAATCACTTCCGCGGAATGAGGACTATTTCCGCTTCAGCTGATTCTCGTACCACACCACGTTCTTGCTGTCCTGGCCAGCTACCAGAATGTCCCGGTCGCCGTCTTTATCCATATCCACCAGAGAGATGTCGTAGGCTGCCTGGTCTTCGTAGATCCGATGGGTCGTGAACTTTCCCTTCCCATCGTTCTCGAACCACGCCAGCACCTTTGAATCCTTCGCACAGGTGGCGGCGTCGCTGTCTCCGTCTCCGTCAATATCTCCCACAGCCAGGGTGTGCGGCCCGATGAGGGCTGCATCAATCTCGTGCGGCACCCAGCGTGGCGCTTCGTACCAGACAAGCCCCTTCCCATGTCCGCGACTTGCAATGACGTCCGTCTTCCCGTCGCCGTTCACATCCGTCACAAGAATGTTTGTCGCACCCTCTTGCTTTTCGGCGATCAGATGCTTCTTCCAAACGCGCGTGGGATCTGACGGGGCTTCCCACCAGGCAAACCAGTTCCCCACTTTGGCAGCGCTGGCAATGTCGGGCCGGCCATCGCCGTTCACATCACCGAAACCCAGGTAATGGCTCAAGCCTGGAGCGTCGCGATCAGCAAAGATGTGCCGCTCAAAACGCGGCGCGGCATACCACGCGAGCGATTCGGGGAACTTACCCCCTGGCTGCGCGCTGTTCGCTATCAAGTCCAGTTTGCCGTCCCGGTTCACGTCGCCCAACGCCAAACCATGAATGCCATCGACGCCTCCGTTGCGCGAATCGTCGATCACATGGAGCGGCCAGGGATCCGAAAGTGGCTTGGCCGGACGTTCCAGCCAGTAAAGAAATGCCGGCGAATATTGCGCGCCCACGAAATCCGGATCTCCATCGCCGTCCACATCGAGAGCTACGCTGTGGATGGCTTTGGGCTGCGTCCGAAGAACCACGCGCTTCCAGTCAGGCGCCACGAATAAGACATCTTCGCCCGCCTCGCCGCCGCTGGCGATCACATCCACCCGGTCGTCACCGGTGAAATCAGCCGCACTCGCGGTAAGGTTAAAAAAATCTTCCGTGACGACATGCCGCACCCAAGGCCGTTTGCGACCATTCGAGGCAGGGGCATGCAAGGCAATGAAGACTGTCATAGCGGATAGCAACATCACTTTTCGATTCATGTTTGACTCCTTGAGAATTTGCTTCTTCTATCGGGCCAGAGACTATTGCTGCCCGAAATCTGTGGCACATCTCCATCGAGATCAACGGCTAATCCAGTGGTTATCGTCGTTCCGGCGGAAGCCGGAATCCAGGCTTTCGGTCGAGCGTAGACCCCGGCTTTCGCCGGGGTCTCTGGAAATTGGACGTTTTTTAAGAAGTGCAGCGGCAAGGAGGCCGCTGCTTCATCTTGAGAGCCCTGATAAGGGCATCACAATATAGCCCAGGCAAGCGAGGGCAGGAGCGCCGGGACCGCCGTCCCCCCTCGCGCCGCCCTGGGTCAGTGTTTCGGCCAATTGTTCTCCTCTCCCCCCGAATCGCCCGCCTTTGGGCGATTCGGGGGGAGAGGTCGGGCGAGGGGGGCCATTTGTTACCGAGTGGCAAGCCGCGCGTTTCGTTGTTCTTCAAACATTTCTCGGCACGAAGTGTGATTTTCGCAAATGAGCCGGCTCTTCCCCCTCACCCTAGCCCTAGCCCTCTCCCCCAACACAAAAAACGTGCCGGGGGAGAGGGGAAAAATTGTGGGAACACTGACCCAGGGCGGCATCAGCGGCTCCTGCCGCTGGTGCCGCCCTGGGCTATCTTCTGACGCCCCGCTGGGGATCTTTAGGATAGGGGTAGGGAGAGCCGCAGCTCCCCCTCCCTCCGAACCGTACAGGCGGATCTCCCGCATACGGCTCTCCAGTCGGTGGTTTTACCTCATCGAGGATTGACTGGCCTCTCCCGGTGGGTCAGCT